>Ga0272448_1000013_pt1 | contig 269137 bp, 211 predicted proteins | sample YNPCB0191_FD_202220 | JGI IMG/M metagenome (GOLD analysis project Ga0272448, IMG submission 202220) | Hot spring sediment microbial communities from Yellowstone National Park, WY, United States - YNP-CB-019-1 | ecosystem: Environmental > Aquatic > Thermal springs > Hot (42-90C) > Sediment... | reverse complement strand
GACCGAGAAGACCACGAGCGTGATAACTTCCTGAATGGTTTTCAATTGCGCTGCGGAGAAACCTTGGTTATGGCCGATGCGGTTCGCAGGCACCTGGAAGCAGTACTCAATGAAAGCGATAAGCCAACTGACCACCACTGCTGCCCATAGTGGACGTTCTTTGTACTTCAGGTGTCCGTACCAGGCGAAAGTCATGAACACATTAGACACGAGTAACAGCACTATAGTGGTCATGGCTGTTGGACCCTTCGAGCATGCTTGTTGCCAACCCCAGTTCAGGTTGGCGTTGACTGTAAGAGCGAGAAACGTATCGCCCATCCATACAAAAAGGCAGCATTTTAGCAGCGACTTTGTTGCGACGTCAATTGGCACAGGAGGGGAATTGCCTCATTGCGGGTCAGGATGGCGAGTGCACGAAGTGCAAGATCAGCAACGCGAGATGCGCAAGCGCCGCTGGTGACGGTGCACCGGTGGCATGTCGAATCCCCATGGTGTCCTGAACTAGTGTGTTCGGGGGTATCTGCTGCCCCACATTGAAGAACTCGGCATGGGAAAAATGATTGACGTTGCACCAACGAGGATTGCCGCGCCTCGCGCTCTACTGCTCCGGCCACCACCCACCATTCGGAGACACTTTCGTGAAGATGTGCTGTCTCGTCTTGTGCGGGGGCGCTGTCAGCAGACAGGACGCACCCAGATAGGGCTGGACCAGGCCCGTTGGGCATTGCGCTGCTCGACGCGGACGCGATAGTGTACCTCCCCCGCAGTAATGGGTGAGTCGTCTTCGACCTCCCAGGTGGCGCTGTATCCCGATTCGGGGATGGGGCGATGTATCTTGACCTTGAAAGCGCAGTGGTGATACACGTCCATGCGCTCTGGTGTTCCCGGTGCCACGCCTGCCAGTTCATGGAGCATGCGGATACAGTCGTCCTTGTACCAGAGTTCGCGGCTGCAGCGGGCAAAGTCACTGACAGCCCCACGCGTCTCCAGGCCGTTGAGCGCCACGCACATTTCTGCGTTCGGCTCGGCCTCAAATTCAAAGACGGTGGCGTTCTGCCGTGGCCACTGGACGTATGCCGTGGAGGTCTTGAAGGTGAATTCCGCTGTATCGCCGTGCAGAAGTGGGATGCCCTGGCCGGGGGAAATCCAACAGGGCCACCAGGCGAGGACGCGGCCGCCGGCAACCCGCAGCGTGCCGCGCCACTCCCGCACTTGAATTGGGAGTTCGTTTGGCCTTGGTCCCCAACCGGCTTCAATTCGGACCCGGAAACGCGATCGTCTACCGGGCGACGGGAGGTCCCAGGTTCCCTGGTGGCAGTGGGTGGCGATAACCCTGCCATTGCGGAGCAGTTCAATTCGGTCGAGCGCATCCAAGCCAGATACGCGCACGGTGATGCGGCGTTTCCCGCGCACGGGCACGACCTCCCCCATGAGTGCTTCATTGACGCGAAAGTCCAGAGCGATGCGGTCGCCGGTTACTCCGTAGACACGGCGCGCCCGGAAGGCCCGCCACAAACTCTCGCGTGTGCATTCCTCAGCCAGGCAGGCCATCAGGCCATAGCCGTGCGGGCCGGGCATGTCGCGCCAGCCGTCAGACGAGCAGATGGCCCCAATATGATAACCCCGGTCCAGCGCCGTTTGCCAGGTGCCATCGCCGAAGCCGGGGCCCATGTGCGAATTGTGCCGCAGGCCAATCCACTCCTCGTCGGTTTCTGAGCAGCCGTGAATGGAGTAGATTTCGCAGAAAGGAGAAAGTTCTTCGTCAAAGACCGACCAGTCGCGCCCCCGCATGCCTGGGCGGTAAGCGGTGTGATGCGGAATAGCGAGGGCGTCATGGCCGCGGAGGCGGTTGTACAGTTCGGCAAGTTTCTGGACACGGAAGACGGGCAGCCCCTCCTCGCGCATGATGACGTTGTGGTCGCCGGAGGTCCCGTCGCCTTGCCACTCGTAGCCGGGGAAGGTAACAAACCGCCCTGGGGTGTACCTGGCGCGGGTGAGAGTGCACACCTCCGCCCATTCCCGCTCAATCTGCTCTTGCGGCTTCCAGCCCTCCAGGACGATCTTGTGCCGCCGCTCTGACTCGGAGAGGTGGCCCTCTCCCGCGAATGCCTCCGCCCAAGCGGTGTAGTACGCAGCCGCATAGAAATCCAAGTGGGTGGCGGCGCAATCAAGGATGTCCCCGAAAGATACCTTCTGGCCAGCGGAGTGGTGTGTATTGTTGTGCGTTTCGCCCCAGAAGATTTGATACTTGTTCATGGCGTTGCCTCAGTCCTGTGAGTATGGCGCGTTCCCGGCCTGTGTGTGTCAAGTTCCGTGGTAGCCTATCTCGGCCCAGACCTTGCGGGCCAGTGCCAAACCCTTTCGGGAGGGCTTGGGCAGGCCGAGGATGCTCGGCGGCGGCTGGCCTGGTCCGGCGTGTTGGGGCCAGGGCGACCAGCGGTCATTCTCGTATTTCTTGCGGCTGGACTCCTTGCGAAAATCCGGCACCTCGTACGGCCGCCCCGCTTCCAGGGCACTCTTCCAGGCGAGTATGCCTACCGATGAGAGCGCCACGCCGCGATAGACATCAAAGAAGGGCGGCTCACCACTGCGGATGGCGCGAGCGAAGTGGAAGTTGGTCCAGAAGTCGCCGCCGCCATGCCCTGCTTGGCGTGCCAGGTCAGCGTGCTCCGGCCACTCCGGCACATAGACGCGTTCCAGTGGCTGGCCGGGCTGCCGGTTCCAGTGTTCGTGCCAGATGCGCACTTGGCCGGGGCCGAAATAGCCCGGTCCACGTGTGATTTCCATTGCCCCCCGCGTGCCGTGCACGCGATACCAGTTGCTGTGGCCCGGCAAGTACAGGCCAAAGATGCGGAAGACGGCGCCGTTATTCATGCGGCACAGTATGACTGAACCGGGGTCGCCGCGCCGCACGGTCAACTCATCCACCTCGCGGCAGGCAATTGAGAGGGCGTTGACAGTGACGGGCATGGTCTCGGTGATATATACAAGTGGGGCGAGTGCGTGAGTGCAGTAGTACGTGGAAGGCAGCCAGTTGCGCCAGTGGTTCATGCCGGGCGAGATTGCCAAGCGATCGCGCGGCGACATCGGGTGATTATACTCCCCCTCCGCGTAGGTTACCTCACCGATTTCGCCCGTCCGGTAAACGCGTCGCATCTCTTGGTTGAAGGCCGTGTAGGGGTAGTTCTCGGCGAGCATGTAGACTAAGCCGGTCTTCTCTACCGTGCGGCACAATTCCACGCCTTCTGCTAGCGTGGCGTTGCTGGCGGTCTCGCTCATCACATGCTTGCCGGCTCGCAGTGCCTTGATGGCAAACGGGGCGTGCTCGTGGAAGTAGTTGGCGAGTATGACCGCGTCCATCTCGTGCTCAAGGAAACGGTCGTAATCCGTGTAGGTCGTGACCCTGAACTTCTTGCCAAGTTCCCGCAGACGTTCCTTCCAGATATCGCAGAGAGACACGAGTTCCATTCCCACCACGTCACCAGCAGCCTTCATGAAGCTCCGACCACGTCCGACTCCGACCACGCCAACACGAATCTTGTGCCTGCCGCGCACACGTGCCATTCTGCATTCCTCCATTTTGGGGCAAGAAACTATCCGGGGATTCCGCATGATACCAGAATTGTGGTGAATGCTGCGCAGTTTCTCGGGAGGATGGCGCGAACGTGCCACCTTTGTGCACCGCCTCACGCTTTTGGTCATCATGTTGGGCGACGCCGAGGTTTGAGGCCCAGCTCACGAAGCCAGGTGGCGTCGCCGAGATAGAAACCTTGGGTGAGGAGGTGTTCTTGCTATTGTCGGGCATTAGGGCGACGGGGCGTGGTTCCGTCTTTGGCGGCGCGTGCGGCAGCGATGCCAGTGGCTGCGCCGAGCGTCATCATGTCGGACCGCTCGCGTGTGCTTGGGTCATGCCCGCGCCGAAGAAATCCCCCGCGTCCGGCAACGAGGAGCCCCTCCGTCTTCCTGGCTAGGAGCATGCGATAGGGCATGGCGTGGCCCTCCGCATTTGCGCCACGGTGCACCTCAACGTCGCTAACGAAAAAAGTGTGTCGGGGAATCGAGCGCCTGCCCAGGTCTCGGCGGGAGTGAGGACGTGCTCGGCGTGAATGCGCGGACCACCGCGCGTGCCAATAAAGGGCGACGTAGCCAGAATATGGGCCTGCTCAAACCCTGGCACGTGGTGGCGGAAGAGATGCACAGGTGGTCAGTCAACCAGCACAAGGCCGAAGTAGTGCTGCGGATCGTGTCGCGTGCGGACCACCTCAATCGTGAAGCCGTGTCGCCGGACGGTGGTGAAGACGTCAATGCCGCAGGCCTCCATTGAAGGCCGAGCGAGACGGGGGTGACGGCAGCCTTTCTCAAAGGCACACTCGCGGCAGAGTGGGCATGGACCAGAGCCGAGCCCGAAGGCTTTGTAATAACCACTGAGGAACAGTTTGCGCTCAAGCCCCGCTGCGATTTTCTTGGCCTCGCCGCGCGGGGCCTCGAAGAGGATGGCCCGGCGGTAACTGTCCAGCATCGCACGCGTCTGCGACGGCATCGGCGAGTGCGGAGGACAGACGAGGCTGGAACCGTAACCGCCGCAGCCGAATTGGCACTTCCAGCGCACCCATTCAGCGGTGACTACGGTCCGCGGTGAGATTGCTTTGGCGCTGAGCGCGCCATGTGCCCGCGCCAGCGTTTCCAGACTCGCTTTCGGGGTTCCTGTGCTCTGTCTTTTCGGTTTCCGCTTCATGGGGTTGCCTCCTCGTCAGGTGTGGTGTTAATCACCGTTCTTTCCCGGATCGCGGGAGGCCACGCGAGCGCATGGCGGTGTTGCCGCCTGTCGCCTGTATTGCCGCACGCTCAGCATGGGCGATGGACTCCAGCATCTCGTCGTCCGGACTGAACCCGTAGCGGATGGTTAGTTCCTTGCGCTGTGGGGAGTAGCAGGTAATCCGCGAACGCACGCCGGGGCTGCGCTCCTCCTGCTGATCGCGCTGCCAGCGCAGCGGGATGCCCCATTCGCGCAGGGCGCGCCCAATTGCCGCCGCCGCACGCTCTTCGGCATGCTCCAGAAGGGCCTGTGTGCCTGGCGGCAGCATATCCCCGCGGCGCAGGGGCGTCATCAGGCTCTCGAGGCGTTGAGCCACGACTTCGTCGTCGAGATCGGCAATGTTCAACATCGCCGCGTGCGTGCCGATGTCCAGGACAAGCACGGTGCTGCGGATGCTGTTGGTCCACATGAGGTTCCGGGACCAGTCTGCCATGCCGTTCAGCGCGACAAACCCCTTCGCCGGCAGGACGAGGCGCACGTCGTCGTGATAATTTCCTTCATCGCCGGTCTTGGGTGCGATGCGGATGCTGTGGCGGACCCACAGCACCTTGGCATCGGGTTCGTAAAGTACCGAGCGCCCATGACGGTCGGCCTGCGCTGCCTGGTAGTAGCCGGCGATCAGCACCGTTGTCCCCAGTTGCGCCATGCCTGCCATGATGTGTTGCAGCGCTTCGCGCCGGCCGGCATCCACGATGACGCGGCCTGCGCGCGGGTCAATCTGATGCTTGGCGCAAAGCGCACACACCTGCGCCACGGTGTTCTCCGTGATCAGTACGCCGGGCGGGCCTTCGGCCTCCTTCTCGAAGAAGGTGGCGTGGCCGAGGACGGCGAAATCGTCCTTCTCGAAGATGATGACCGCGCAGCCGCGAACGTCACGGGTGTACACCGGCGAGGCAGTGGCGGGGGTCCAGGAACGAACCCAGACAATCTCACCTGTGCTGGCTTTCTGCCCGTGAAAGATGTGATGGCGCTCGCGGACATAAACTACCGCTCCTGTCAGAATGGCCACAGCGCCGAGAATAATGAGGGTGATCAGCCACCGATGTTGGGAGAAACGACGGCTGCCACAAGGCTGGTTCTGGACTTCCTCCAGCATTGCCAGACCCTCAGACCAAGCATCCGCCGCCCCTACCCGCTCCCATGTCCAACTCATTTTAACCGCATGTCGTGACGCGGGGAAGCACTAAGATCATCCCTGCTACTGAGGGTGAAGACGTGCTGCTATACCCAGCGTCCGAAGATGTCCGGCGCGTCCGGGTAGATGCCCGTGTGCTCAGTCTCGCGCACCTTCTGTATTGCCTCGGCAAGGTTGCGCAGAAAATCGCGCATACGGTGCAGGCCAGCCACCGGCATGCCATCGCGTTGGCAAAGTTCGCGCTGGATGCGCACCAGCGGCAGGGCGTCGCGGTAAACCGATTCGAGGAGGCGACGAATCCGCCGCAGCACGGCGCGCCGCTCGCCTGATGTGTAGACCTTGGGGTTCAGTTTGGCGGTCAGCGCCCGATACAGGCGGCCAGCCTCACCGAAACACTCAATGCGTTGCAGGAGATGGTCGTAGAGGTCCAGGTAGTAGCCCCACGCACGCAACTCCTCGCTGCGTCGTCTGGCTCTTCCTGCAATGGCATGGAGTCGGGCACGAACCACCGTCACCGTGCGCCGTGCACGCGCCAACTTCTGCTCGTTGATCGAGGTGCATTTGTCCAGCATCGCGAATGGGTCGGCGCTTTCCCATAAAGCAGTGCGCACGCGCTGCCCGAACGACAGTCCACCCTTCGGAACCTCGCTCACGAGCGCGTTGACCCCGTGGCTCAACCGCTCTCCCACCTCCTGTGCCAGCCTGGCCACCGGCAGCGCAAACCCATAGCGCAAGCAGCTCCAGCGCCGCTCGAACTCCGCGAGGTCGGGGGATTCGCCCCGCCAGGCCGCCTCTGCCGCCAGCGCCAAGCTCAAGCGGCGGTCGGCCAGCCGGAAGCCGGGGTTGTACCCCCAACTAGTTACCAGCACCCCCTCGGCGCCCGCATTGACGGCGTTGGCATAGAAGGCTGGCATCGTGCTTAGTTCCACCGGCGCAATGAAGTGGTGCGGTGTGCTGATGATTCCCGCCGCCCAGACAGTGAAGCCCTGACGACGGAAAAAGCGGATAGTGGCGTCGCCGCTTGACTCATAGTGCCAGTCCTGGATGATGATGTCCCGCGGCACGCGCGCGATGGCCTTGCGGATGTCGCCCGGCCAGCCGCCGTTGCAGTTGCTGATGCCGGGGAAATCCTCGGCGAGCAAGAACTTGTCGCCCCAGATTATCGGGCGGCGCCCGTGGGCCCGCACATAGGCGGCGGTACGGCGAATCCAGTCGGCATACCACCGCGCCGGACTCTTCGCCAGCGAGGCCGGGTGCTTGCCAAAATAGTGCGTTTCGTCAAAACCGAGGTGAAAAAATGGGCTGGAAAAGGCATCAAGCATCTCGTCAAGGATGGTGCGGACCAGCAACCACGATTCCGGCTCGGCCAGGAGGAGCATGCCGCCCGGCACCGCGTGGTGACTGAGCGGCAGTTCGCGCAGATGCCGGAAGCGCGGATGGAGGAGGAATCCCTCCATGTGGCGGCACACATTGGTGGCGGGGATGACGGTTATGCCCCACTTAGCCGCGGTGCGCTCCAGTTGGCGCGCCTGCGCCGCGGTCAGGGCGTCAACCTCGTGCACTTCCGGAAAGGCCTCCCAAGCGAAATTGTGCTCAATGTAGAGTTGGAGGATATTGTATTTGAGCGCGGCGAGTTCGGCGCAGAGCCATTCAAAGAAGCCGGGGCGAAACGACATGCCACGGGCCAAGTCCACCTGAAAGCCGCGCCAGGTCGCCGCGGGCCAGTCGCGTATGTCCATGCCCGGCAGGCGCTGTCCGAAGACTTCGCCGAGTTGTGCCAATGTCTGCAGGCCAGCCGTCGCGCCGGCTATTGAATCCGCTTCTAGCAGTGGTTGGTCGTTCAGGCGGATATGGTAGCCACCAGCTGGAAGTTGCCCTCGCAGTGTCTTCTCCGCCTTGCCCACGCAGACCCGGAGCGTGGGGCCGCGGCCGCCAGCGCCGCGCACTGCCGGCGTCTCGCCCCAGAAGCGCGCCCAGAACTCCGCCTGCGTCTCTTCCACTCCTTGGCAATCCAGGCGCACCGGCAGCGTTGCCGGCTCCGCAAGGTATTTCACCTCGCGTGGTTGCGGCACCAGGAACTGCGTCACATCGCTTCTTGACCTCGCGCGCACCTGTCCCATCCTGATTCTCCTGTGGTGACAAACACATCTCCGCATTGTAAACCGCAAGTGCTTCCGGCGTCCCGTTGACCAAGTATAGCGATTGAGCTGCGGCGCATTCTGTCGGGCAGCCCGCGTGTCAGTGCCTTCACCCCGCGGGCGGCGCGCCATCCTCGTCGCCGACCTGGAATCCGAAGAGCGTTGCACGGTGGAGGTAAAAGCGCACCTTGACGACGTGGCCGATGTTACCTCCTGCCGCGCTCGTTTGCCCGTAGCGGCCAATCAGTTCCTGGCGGCCCCAACAGAGGCGCACCCGACCATCGGCTCCGATATCTGCGCGGCATGCGTCGCGGTCCCAGCCGGGGATGACGCCCCCATACTGGTCAAGGATCTCGGCGCGGAGCCAGCCATCGGCGTCGGCAGTCGCAAAGGCCCGGATGCCACACTCGCCGTAGTTGCAGAGCCACTTGGTCTCAACCATGCCGTCGTGGTCAGTGCGCAGGCCACAGAAATTCATCCCGCGCAGGTGCGCTAGCCCCAGCGCCGAGCGCCGCTCCTCGCCGGGCGCCACCCGCCCCGGTGGCATGGGCTGGCCACGGTCTGCCCCGTGCTCGTGGTTGCAGCCGGTGTAGTAGAGAAGAAACTCGTTTCCATGGGCCAGGAGTGCCACGGGGAGGACCATGCGACTGTCAAACGTCCCCTCCGGCCCGAGCGGCAGGAACTGCGCGCCGGGCAGGGCGCGGCGATAATGCAAGCCGTCGCGCGAATAGACCAATTCGGTGGTCATCGGCGAGCATTCGGGGTTGTTGTGAAAGACCCAGAGGACGCCCACGCGCCATTTCCCGACCACCGCTGCGGTCAGGCCGTAGAACTCCGACCATTCGTCATCGTGTGCGTCCGGTGTCAGAAGCATGCGGGGGTAGGTCCGGTGGTCAAAATCGCGGCTCTCCGCGTAGCCAATGAAACGCCGCTTCGGATGTGTGCGCGGGCGCAGGAAGGCCACCCACCGCCCCGTCGTTGGCTCGCGCTGTGGCAGCAGGCAGTCGGCGTCGGTGATGTCATGTGTGCTCATCACCAGTCGTGGCCCTTTCGGCCAGTGCAGGCCGTCGGATGAGTAGGCAACGCAGACGCCGCGCGTGCCCGGTGGGCAACCCGCAAGGTCGGAGGTCGCCGCCCAGTCAAAGCCGAGCGCCTTGTAGCGCCGCGATGGGTCGGGGTCGTTGGGGTCCTTGATTACATTCCAGAAGACCGAGTCGCCCTCGCCGATTTCCCGGAGGATGTTGTTCTCGCGTCGGCCCTGCAACTCAAAGAGTCCGAGTGCCGGGCGCGTCCATTGGACACCGTTGGCGCTTTCGGCGTAGCAGAGGAAATTGCGATGTGGGTCGGAGGTCGGCTCCGATGCTTTGTTGTCGCCTCTCATGGCGGTGCCCAGGCCAGCAGAAGCACGATACCAGAGTTTGAACCTGTGCTCTTCCGTGTCGTAGAAGAGCGCGTGGTGTGCGTGCAATTGTGTTTCCCACGGCGCTTCGGCCTGCAATACGGGCGCAAGTTCCTTTTGCGGCGTGCCCAGAACGCGGCGCACGCCACAGCAGCGGTCAAGCCACAGGTTATCAAAGAGGAGTTCCGTCATGTCTTTACCTTTTCTGCCCACGGGTGGGCTTGGCGCCGATAGATATCGCTGCCGTAGTCGGGGAGGTCCTCCACAAGCAGCAGCGCCCCGCTATTCCGCCAGTGTCCGCCGCGTTCGATGTGGTCAAGAATGGCGCGCTCAAGCCTCGTGCGGCGCGGCAGGTTCTTCAGTTCGATGCTTTCAGGCGTCGCGTCCGAGGGGATGGCGCGCCCGCCGTCTCGGCCCTCCAGTAGGTTGAAGACAAACCGGACCGCCCCCCAACCGTCACCGCTCACCGGCAGGAGATAGAACTGCCGTAGAAAGCGCACGATGTTGCTTGTCGGCGGCAGGTATTGTTCCAACTGGCAGTCAAAGAGCCACGAACTGCAGCAGAACGCCTTGAACGGCTTATCCGGGAAGTAGCGGGGGAAGAACTCGGTGGCACGGTGCAGCGAGTCGCGGCAGGCGTCCGGGTCAAGCGGCGAGCCGGCCGGGATGTGGATATCCAGCACCGGCTCACCCGGCCCCAGGACACACTGCCACTGCTGCTTCGGCAGGTGCACGGTATATCTGAGCGCGCAGCCGCGCGCCGGATCAACCGGATGGCCGATTACTTCCTCCGCCGCCTCGATATAAGTCGGTGTCCAGACGCCGTCCTGCTCCGTAACGCCGCCTGCTCCGTTGACGTAGCCATCGCGACGGAACTCCCGCTCGGCCAGGAGGAGGACAACCACCGCCCGCGTGACGCGGTGACGAAAGGCAATCACCAGCTGCCGGAAGGAAGAGTGAATATATTGCAGGCGGCCAAGACGGTAGATGTCGCCACGCAGGTGGTTGAGGAGCCACCCGGCAAGATACATGTCCGCCACACCCCAGACGCCGTGGATGGCGCGATAACGCCGCATGCAGAGGAGGAAGTCCGACATGGTGTCGGCGACGATTGGGCGGGGTATGCCGCGTGCTTCGTGGAACTGACGTGCCTCCGGCACCAATGCCAGGAGCAGGAGGAGGTTGAATATCCCTGCCCCGTCGCCGAAGGCGCGCGCCGGCACCAGCCAGAGGCCGGCACGCCCCTTGCGCTCGATGAGGAGTCGCCGCATGTGCCAGGCGAGCGCCACGCACTCGCGCCGTGCAGCGATGCTGCCAGCGCCTGCCACTACTTCGGCGGTGACCTCCGGCGGCAGGCCCACGTAGGCGCAGGCTTCTGCGACGAAGTCCGAGCGCAGGAAGGGCGGACACCCCTCCGGCAGCGAGGCCATGGAGGTTGCCCACTCTTCGGCGACCAGGTCCTCGCCCTCGCCCAGACCCAGTGCCCGGCGAACCTCATTGATTTCAGGAGGCGCCATGGACAATTTCCGTGCTCATCCCAGTCCAGGACGCGGAACCCCGGCGCTGGCGCTCATGTCAACCTCATGCTGAAGAGTTGCGCGGCGGCGAGGCGCACGCGGAAGGAGAGCGGCTCGTCCGGCTTGTGCTCCATGTGGGATTCGCCCCGCCAAGTGACCACGCGGTCCAGGAAATCGCCAGAAATCGGGTCGCAGTCGTCAAAGGAGCGCCCGCTCAGAGCCTTGCCGTCGGCGCCGACGGCCTCAATGCGCACCTCGCCCACATGTTTGGTACGAACGTTGAGGCGCAGTTCGCTGCCCCGGAAGAGGAGTGGCCAGGTGTGGAATTGGCCGCGCTCCCCAGCCTCCAGTGCGACGAGGCGCCCCTTCTCCCACCAGGCCCAGGCAATCTGCCCCACCGGCGGCACGCGCGTGTACTTGTGCGGGATGCGGTCGCCGACGAAGGCCACTCCCACCCGCTCGCCTGGCAGTTCCACCATCCCGCACCCGACGCTGACGCCGCCGGCGTCCCAGCCGCTGTCCTCGCTCGCGGCCAAGATCAGGCTTTCAGGCGGGAATGTCCAGAGAATCCCGTCGGGACTGGTGGCCAGGTGAACGTAGAAGCGATCCTCGGCAATCTTCCACCGTTTCGGGAACATCAGGTGGTAGTCAGGCGCGCCGGGATAACAGGTGCGGCCGTTGGCGTACCAAGTGTCCGAAGACCCCACGTCCGCCCCCGGCCAGATAATAGTCTCCGGCAGCGGGAAGCGGCGGAAGTCGTCGGTCTCCGCGCGGCCGATGGCGCGGCGCCCCATGACCCAGGTGCGGAAGTAGCCGACATATTTGTGCAGGGACTCGTCGTAGTAGGCGATGTTCTGGGTGTCGCTGAACTGCGCCACGAGAGGCTCAGGTATCGGGTGCCAGTCAATCCCGTCGGGAGAGACCGCGCCGCACACCGCCCACGGCTTCTTTGCAGTTCGGTCGTTGAAGGGGTCCACCGCATCCGGACGGGCGCGTCGGAGCTCCTCCAGGCGCTCGCGGCTGATGCGGCTGAGGTGGAAGGCCTTGTAGCGCTCCGCCGCCGTGGCCGCGGGGTCCAGAAAGACGCTGCCGCCGTGGTAGCCCCACGGCTCCGCCAGCGGGCCGCCGTACACAACGTTGGTATCGTGTCCCTGGTAGCGAAGACGGCCCAAGCGGGGCTTGTGCCAAGTGACACCGTCGTCCGACTCAGCATAGCAGAGGAAATTATGTTCTCCGGTGCGTCCATCGTCAATGTGGTCCGGGGGCACGACCTCGTACCAGAGGCGATACCTGCCGCCTTCGCGCAGCGTGGTGGGTGGAAAGATGATGCCTTCCCACGGCTGATCGCTGTGCAGGAAGGGTTCCGATTTTTGAGCGGGGAGTGCCCGCAGTCGGATGCCCCACGGAACGTCCCGCCCCGCCCAGCGCAAGGGCGGAATCGGCTGCGCGTGCCAGAGCCCGTAGGATTTCCCCGCCTCGTCAACCCACGCATGCGCCCCGTGGTCAACATAGCGCCAGTCGTGGAAGAAGACGATATTAGAGCGCAGGACGAAGGGCGCGAAAGCGCTCTGCCAGGGCGTGGGCACGGCAATTCTCCCTCTATCGGGAACGGAGGCGGGTAACATTCTATGCCTGAGGCGGAGGGTCGTCAACCGCCCGGACGGACGATAGCGCGGAGACGGCCTTGACCGCATGAAAAGCGCGCGGGGCGCTCCTCTCGCGTCCTGTCAGGCGCGAGGAAACGCCCCGCCAGCACAAGCCGAATCGGTTGCTACTGGTTCCTTATCCAGCCCCAGCTCTCAGGAGTGGGATACATCGTGTCCATGCCCACGGCCATATCCATCAGGTGCCATACAAGTGGCAGGGTGCGGATGAACCCATCGTCGGCGATATCCACTTCTCCGGGCCGCGCACGGTCCTTCTCTCCAAGGTAGGACATCACGTTGGCCAATCCCATGCGTTTCCAGGAAGGATAGCCATCGTAGTATGAGGACGAGGTGGTCACCGGGTCCCAGTAGATAATCCGCTGCTCAACGTCGGCGTACCAGGCGACGCTGTAATCGCCGTAGAGGACGTTGTAGCCATCCTTGTGCATGCGCAGGCCGATTCCCGGCACGGTTACCTGCCAGGCCTTGTTGAAGGAGTCTGCCACCAGCGCGCGATTCTGCAGCCGTCGCTGGGTCTTGAACGGCGGGCAATTGACTGTGCTGGTAACCTTCGGATTGGTATAGGCGATGGTGAGCGGCTCGTTGAGGGTGATGCCCCATTCTCCCTGTCCGGCGTGGAAGGGGTTGCCGAATATCGGCTGGTTGCGGTAGAAGTACTGGCCGAGGGCGCGATAGGCGTTGGTCAGGCTGGTTTCGCGCGGCCAGTTGCCACAGATGAGGGTCGCCGGGTCGGTGCCACCAGCGGAAAGCCAGTCGCGGATGTTGCCGAGGCGCACGACCTCGCCGCCGATGGTGGTCACATCCACCGCCGATGGGCAATAGAAGGCCTTGGCGTCCGGAATGGCACCGGTGTACATCAGCCAGCCCATACCGTAGGGAGCCTGCTTGACGCTCACGTTGTCATAGGGCTTCCACGCCGGGCGGCTGCTGGCACCGCCGTGACCAGTGCCGAGAAGGTCCGGGCGCCACATCAGGCGGCCTGCCAGCATATCGTCCTTGAAGTCACCCGGCCCGCCGTCCAGGATGAAGATGGCCTCGTAGGCCTTGGTGGCCTGATTCTGGGCCTGGAACCACTCCATCATCGTCAGGCTTTCGCCCGCCATGGGGTTACTAAGATAAGGATTGGGAAGGCCGAAGTGATACCGCCAACTCAACCCGCCGGGATAGTAGTCGCTGTATTGCCCGATGTACATCTCAAAGGCCTTGCCCAACTGGTTGAGGTTGTTGCTGCAGACGCTGCGTCGGGCGCGCTCGCGTGCCGCCACCAGCGCCGGCAGCAGCAGGGCAGCCAGTATCGCGATGATCGCCACCACTACCAATAGTTCTATCAACGTAAAAGCGAGCAGTCGTGAGAAGAAATCGCGTGCCCACCTCATAGTCCAGCCTCCGTAGAAAGTGCGGCCCACCCCTCGCAGATGCCACGCCCCACCGCGAAGCACGACAGCCTATTTGATTCCCTTTTCGTGCCTCCTTTTTTTCTGAAGGTTGCCTGCCTCGGCGCCAATCGCCTTCGTTCCGCCGGTATAACACCTGCGCGAACGTTTGTCAAGGGCATAAAGGCGCAGTTGACATCGGCGCGGTGTCGTCGGTAATCTACCGCAGAAGGGGATTGTCGGCCTCAATGGGAATTGCTCATGGAGTGGGAACTGCGGGAACTTTCCCGTCAGTGCGCTCAGTGTGCGTGCGTCTTCCGCGCCGGTGAGACGATGTTCTCGGCGGTGTTTGAGCGGGGTGACGCTTTTGAGCGTCTGGATTTCTGCGGCCCTTGTTTCCATGACCTGCCTGCCGAGGGGGTGTTTGCGCGGTGGCGGACGCAGGTGCCGTTGCCCAGCGAGCCGCCCCTGCGCCGGGCGGTGAACGAGTCGGCGGTGCGGGAGTTCTTTGAGCGCCTGGCGGGCGCGGAGGACCGCATGAAGCGGAATTTCCGCTACGTTCTGGCGCTGATGCTTATGCGCCGTAAGGCGCTCCGCTTTGTGGGGGTGCACCGCGGCGAGGGTGGCGAGGAACTCGTCCTGCGCGACCCGCGCACACAGCAGGAGCACCGTGTGTACAACCCGCAGTTGACGGAGGAGGAGATCGCGGCCCTTACCGAGGAGGTTGGCAAGGTGTTAAATTTGCGCTGCGAGGCCCCGACGGCGGCCAGGGAGGAGCGAGCATGAGGCACAGGGAGATACTGCTGGCGTGGGCACTGACGCTGGCTGCTCTCATGGTGGCGGGCTGCCGTGGTCCGGGCGCGCCCCGCAAGGAAGAAGGTATGGCATTGCGCCCGGAGGCGCCCGCCAGCGAGTTCCTGAACCGGATTCAGGTGGCGGAACGGATCAAGAGGAACATCAACAACCTCGCCACCCTAAGCGCCAATATCCGCATGTTGAGCGCCTACTGGCGTGAGCCGGGGACGCGCCGTGAGGAATCGTTTCGTTCATTGCCGTTACTGGCAGAGATGAATGGGTTCCTGGCACTGGAACGCCCGCCCATCGGCACGCGAATGGTGCGATTTCTGGCCGATTTCCCCGGCAGCGCCGCAGGGATATCAATGCTGGGCATCGGGGAAGATTTCTGGATAACCGTGCTGAACCCGGAGCCGGGGGCGCCCCGGCGTATTATTTATAAGGGCACACTGGATCGCACCTCGCCACGGCCGGAGGTCTATTTCTCGTTGCGGCCCCAGGATATCATTGACCTTTTGCTTTATGACGAACTCTTCCTGGATCCGGAGCGCGATAAGAGCCTGGAGTATATGGAGGTCTGGCCCAATCACTATATCCTGACGATCCTGCGCGCGGAGCGCCTGAACATGATTTATTCGCGTATCTGGGTGGACAGGCGCACGCTCCAAGTGACGCACCATCAACTTTTTGACGCCGATGGTAGCATCCTTGCCGAGGCGCGGTTCTGGGACTATGACGAATATCCGACCGCGGACAAGCGGAAGTTGGAGACGCTGCCGGCGGAGATGCGCAAGGTGGCCATCCCGCGGCGGATGCTCTTCCTCTGGCCGCGGGAAAACCTGGCTCTGGAGGTCAAACTTACTGGCGTGAAGGTCAACGCGGAAATCAAGCCAACGTTTTTCAAAGTGCCGGAGACGCAGGGCGCTACGGAAATTACCATTCCGGCGCGGATGCCGCGCCTGGAGACTGAAGGCTGGTTGCCGCCGGGCGGCAAATAGGCGGGGTATTTGATGTAACCGTTCACGGTTGGGGTTGATGTGTCGTGATGGCCACGAGTGGCGGCGCATTTTGCCGGTGCCGCAGGTGGGCAGATTGACAGCCTGCTGAGGCGCAGATATCATAGGCTGTCGTGCACCAGGCAGGATAGCCGCTGGAGGTGAGGGATGGACGCCGGGACATCTGCGGACAAGGAGGAACGACTGCGTCTGCTGGCCCAGGCCACGCAGGTGAAGCGGCCCGTCGCGCTACTCACTCTTATTGACAAACTTGACTCGCAAGAGGTGGATGATGACCTGATCCTCTCGGTCATTGAGGCGGTGGAGGCAGGTATTGACCTGAATAACCTCTTCACCGCACAGGTAACGGAATTCGTACAGGAGACGGAGGAGGAGGAAGAAGAGGCCCCGCCTACGCCGGAGACCGCTGCTCCGATACCGGTATATCGTTTGGGCGAGGGCGCACGCCTGTATTTTGCTGCTGACGGGATGCCGGTTGGCCCGCCGGTGCATCACATATTTGTCTCCCGCCTCAAGTATAAACAATGCTTTGCCTGTGAACTGCGTGGCGAGGAGATGTGCACGCCGGTCTATCCCGCCTTCAAGCCGGGCAATATCCTTATCTTTTCCGCTGAGCCGCGGGTAGAATCGGGAGACTTCGTTTTCGTCAAGACTCGCCAGAGTGATGAGTTTGTGCAGATATTCTTCGGAAGCGAGGATTTGGTGCGTCTACGCCCGCTCAATCCGCAATTTCCCGAACGAACATTGCGGCGGTTTGAGCTCAAGGTGGTGTGCAAACTCGTCGGGCGCTACGAGGACTTCTAGCGGCAGGGCACTTTGGCGGCGCGTAAGGGAGGCCAGGGATGGCCGAGGCGGAAAACCGGGAACGGGTGCTCATCCTGACCGAGCAATACCGTATTCATGGCGCGGTCCAGCGCGGCCCCGATGGCTCTATCTGGGACTTCAAACACCGGCCGGAAGAGCGCCTTTTGTCCGTTTATGATGCGCAATTTTTCACCACTGCCGACGGCAAGCGCGTTTTTGACGCGGAACGTGCGGAAATCAACAAGGATCACGTGGTGGCGGTCTTCCGCGAGAGCGATGTTGCCTTCATGCGAAAGGACTAGCCGATGTCTCCCGCTTGGCTGCGGTCAGTGAGTGCCTGGTTTCTGATGGCTTTAACTGTGCCGGCGTTGTGCGGTTGTGTGCAGGCGCCGCCGGCCAAGCCGGACTCTACGCTGCCTGTATTTGATGTCCGCAGCCCGTCGTTGGTGGATTACCCGCTGGCCGACATGGTGGAGCACCAAAGGCGTGCGGTGGAACTGGAAAACCAGGCACGTGGCCTGGGCGAACGACTTGAGGAACTGCGCGAGCGGGAGCGCGCCCTTCTGGACGAACTGGCAGCGCTGCGGAACGCTACGCACCTCCTTCCGGTGGTGCGCGCGGCACAGGAGGCGCTCATACTGGACAGATTGGCGCGGGTGCGCCAGGATATCCTGACGACCAATCGGTTACGTGGGGAGTTCCAACGCAGCAGCGGCTACGAATGGGGCAAGGCCACTCTCAGCCGGCAGCGGGCACGGGCGGTGCTTGAGAGCCGGCTTCCTCCGCCCACCTCGTGAGGCTCCATGAGCACACCGGCAGATATCCGCCCGGAGGACGAAATCTACCGGGAGGATCGCTGCAAACGCTGTGGCGTGTGCTGTGGTGCTGCTGACGGGCATCCCTGTGAACACTTGCGCCGCGACGGCGACCGCTATCGCTGCGAGATTTATGGCAGGCATCTCGGCTATCATCGCACGGTGGATGGGTTATTTTTTCGCTGTGTTTCCATTCGCGAACTCATTGAAACATCGGGGGGCCACGAGACCTGTGCCTATGTTCAGGCGTTGCGAGCGAAACGGCAAGAGCCTTCCCCGCCAGCCTTTGGGCATACTTATCGGTAGGACATTCATCCTCCATCGCCACCTCACGGGCCGAGGAAAAGCGGTCGCATGTTGGTTTTGCTCGTGACGGCCGCGCTAATGCCCCTCAGGCTTGACTTGGCCGAGGTGGCAGGCGTAAACTAGAGCACTGTCCATAAATGTCCAATCCGGGACATGGGAGAGCTGCGTCATGATGGACTTGACGGTCGCCGATGCTGCCGCGTTGCTCCGGGTCTCGGAAAAGACTATCTACCGCTGGATTCAGCGTAAGGCCATACCTGCCTATAAGATAGGGGGACAGTACCGTTTTCGGCGGCAGGAGTTAATGTCTTGGGCGGGAGCGCGCCGGGTTGTGGTCATGCCGGGTTCTCTGGCCACTCCTGAGGATAGCGGGAATGAGAACTTGAGCCTTACCGAAGCGTTGAAACTTGGCGGCATCTACCACGGCGTGGCAGGCCAGACTAAGGCGGAGGTGCTTGCGAACGCTGTTGAGGTGATGCGTCTGCCCGAGCAGGTGAACCGCACCTACGTTCTGAGGGAGTTGTTGGTACGTGAGGACCTTGGCTCCACGGGCGTGGGCGACGGCATCGCCATTCCCCATATCCGCACGCCGATAACGCCAGACTTGCCGCATCCACTAGCAGCATTATGCTTTACAGAGGAGCCGGTTGAGTTTGGAGCGCTGGACGGCAAGCCTGTATCGGCCATTATAATACTATTGAGCCCGAACGTGCGATCCCATCTGCGCCTGGTCTCTATTCTCTCTTTTGTTCTGCGTGATCCGCAGGTGCATGACGCGCTGAAAAAACAGGTCACGCCCGATGAGATCCTCAGCGCTGTGCGCCGCGCCGAGGAACAATTGTCTATCGAGCAGGACGATGACGGTGACACAGCGGCAAGTGAATAAGGGCCTCTAGACCATTTTGCCCGGGAGCGCGTGGCGGTGCCGATTGCTGACTACCTGTCGCCGCAACGGGTCTGTTTCCTCAGCGCCGATCACAAGGCCGGGGTGCTTGCTGAGTTGGCAAGTGTTCTTGCTTCATCTGGCGCGGTGCGCGATCGGGACGGCCTCATGCGTGCGATTCTGGAACGGGAGAAGATCATGAGCACCGCTATCGGCTGCGGCGTCGCGATACCCCACGCGCAGTCGGACGCTGTCCGCCGCCTCGTTATGGCGGTCGGTGTGCACCGGGCGGGTATTGCTGACTACGAGACTCCTGACCGGGAGCCGGTGCGCATTCTGGTTATGATTGCGTCTGGCCACCGGCAGCAGCGGGCTTACATCCGCCTCTTGGGCGAAGTGGCGCGCCTCCTCAAGCAGGAAGCGGTCCGGCAGCAACTCATCAACGCCACAACGCCGGCGCAGTTGTACGAGATAATGGTCAAGTCGGAGCCGCTTGGTGCCTGACCCACTGCGGAGCCTCTTCGCCGATCCTCGGCCGCTGGCGCTTCTCCTCCTCGCGGGGCTGGCGCTTCTTGGTGGCACTATTGCCCGGCGCTGGCTGCAGCGGCTGCGCATCCCACAAGGGGCGGCCTATATCCTGATCGGCATTTTTCTCGGCCAATCGGGCCTTGGTTGGATATCGCACGACCTGACGCAGCGCTTTGCGGCCTTCAACCTCTACGCCTTGGGCATCATTGGGTTCATCATCGGTGGCGGGGTGCAGCGCGAGTTCCTGCGCAAGTACGGGAGGCAACTCCTAGTCATCGTCCTGTCCGAGGGGCTTGGGGCTTTTATCCTGGTGGCGGGTGCGGCGGGCCTGCTTGCGTACCATTTTACTCAAGACTGGGCAAACGCGCTGGGGGTGGGGCTTGTTCTGGGGGCAATTGCCGCAGCCACAGCACCGGCGCTCACTCTGGACGTCCTCTGGGAGCAGAAAACGCGCGGGATATTGACGACAACTCTCGTGGCTTTGGTTGCTTTTGACGATGGTTTGGCACTGCTTTTATACGGGATGGCGGCGAGCGTGGCCGCCCACCTTACCCGCATGCATGCTGAAACTGCACTTTGGGGTGCGCTGGCAAGGGCGGTTATGGAACTGGCGGGCGGCGTCGTGCTCGGTGCCACCGCGGGCTGGCTGCTGAGCCTGACGGTGGAGCGGTCGCGCGATACGCAGCGCGCGACGACATTTGCGATAGGTGCCGTAGCGCTTGCGGTGGGGTTGACCTTGCTCTTGGGACTTGACCTTATTCTGGGTGCCATGACCTTGGGGTTGACGCTGGTGAATCTGGCTCCGCGCCGGAGCCGCCCGACCTTTGTCGCCTTTGAGCAGGCCGCGCAGCCCATCTTCGTGCTCTTTTTCCTCCTGGTCGGTGCCGAGTTGAACCTGGCGCGCGTGCCCAGCTGGCTCTGGGCGGTTGCCATTGCTTATCTGCTGGGCCGCAGCGCCGGCAAGTTGCTGGGCGCCAACCTCGGAGCACGGTGGGCAGGTGCCGCTCCACCGGTGCGCCGATACCTCGGCTTGTGCCTGTTTGGCCAGGCGGGTGTGGCCATCGGGTTAAGCATCCTCGCGGGAGCGCGGTTTAGCGAAGGGTTTGGCAACTGGGTGGTTCTGGTGATTACCGCCACAACCCTGGTTGCCCAGGTGGTGGCCCCCGCGGCGATCCGCTTGGGGGTAAAGCGGGCCGGGGAAGTCGGACGCAACATCACACGCGAGGATTTGGTTACCTCGCTGCGGGTGCGCGACGTGATGGACGCTGCCCCTCCGACATTGTCGCCGAGCACGCCATTGGAGGAGGTACTGCGCACCTTTGCCCGGCACGAATACGTTTCCTTCCCAGTTGTGGATGCCCGCGGTGAACTCCTGGGGATGGTTTCTTTTGAGGAGGTGCGTGCGACGCTGGCTGGCGGGGATTACGGCCGGCTTCTCGTGGCGCATGACCTGCTGACCCCAGCACCCATTGTCCTTGAGCCGGAAATGCCGCTCGCAGAGGCCATTGCTCACATGCGCGAAGGCTATCTGGAATGCCTGCCTGTGGTGGACCCGGAAGAAGGCAAGGTGGTTGGCCTACTGCACGCACATGCGCTCAACCGTGCCCTGGAGGCCGAAGTATTGCGGCGCCAGCAGTATGGCGAAGGAAACCGGTGAAACTCTTCCCGCTTTTCCGGTTGACATGGCCGTCTCCCGGTGTAGAATCAATGATGAGGTGGAGAGTTGGACAAAAGGACGCGGCCATGGGCCACGGTGATTGGCAGGAGGAATTGCGGGAGGCACTGGCGCGTCTGGAGCGCTGCTCCAGTTTCACGCCTTTCAGCCGCAGTTTCTACCACCTGATGGAGGAGATGTTGCAAGACTGCGGCCTCACTGCGTCTGCCGACGAGTTGCGGCGGGCCTTCCTCGTCCTCCTGCGCATTGAAACGCGGCGGCATCTCGCCTTGCCAGGGGGTGGCGGGGAAGATGCCTTGGACGTCCTGAATTTCGTGCGCACGACGCGCCAGACGCAGGATCACGCGCGGCAACTGCTGCGCGCGTTGCTGAAGGTCTCCTGCGTGACGAGCGAAGAGCGGGTTGTGCATGCACTCCTGCGGGCAGAGTGCTACCACCTCCTGGGGGACACGCGGGCGGTTGTGGTCTCACTCAAGCGAGCGCTTGCCTTGGGGGGTGACCACCCCCTGGTGCATTTCGCCCTCGGCTACAATCTATACTGTCATGCGATGCGGGCTTATGCGCGTGTGGATGCCGAGAAGAAACAGGCAACGGCCACGGACCCGGTGCGCTTTGCCCGCGCCTGCCGCCAGGCCATTGCCGCCTTCCGTGGGGGACTGGGCAGTCCAGAGTTGGACGCCCACATCCACTGGTGGATCGGCTACCTCTCCGAGATACTTGCCGACAAGGCCGCGGCGCGCCACGAGTATCGTGCCGCCGCTCGGCTTGCCCCGGAGCAATTCGCTGAGCCGGTGCGTGAGCGCCTTGCCAGGCTGATTACCCGCGTTCCTGATGCCGAGTCTCCGCGCGAAGAGCGACGTCTGACCCAACTGCCACCCATCTCCGATGGGGAACTCCGCGAGGCGAGGCGGCTGCTGGCCAGATTGCGTGGCTTTCCCAAGGTCTTCGAGATGCCTCTCGGGGATAAGTAAGAGTGACGGCAGAGGTGCGCATCGGGACCTCCGGGTGGTCGTACCCCGATTGGGAAGGCGTCGTCTATCCGGGGGGCGGCGCGGGGTTTCGCCAACTGCGCTACCTTGCCGAGTTCCTTGACGCCGTGGAAGTCAACACCACCTTCTATCGGCCGCCCGCGCCGCGCCTTTGTGCAGCCTGGCTGCGTGATACGGCGGCCCAACAAGGTTTTCGCTTTGCCGTCAAACTGTGGCAGCGCTTCACGCATGCGGCCGAGCCGTGGGGTGAGGCGGAGGTGCGGCAGTTTCGGGAAGCCATACGACCACTCACCGAGTCCGGACGACTCGGGGCGGTGCTCGCGCAATATCCCTGGTCGTTCACCCATACGCGCGAGAATGCGTTCGCCGTGAAACACCTGGCCGACGCCTTCGCCGACCTGCCCTTGGTTATCGAGGTACGCCATGCCTCTTGGCAGGTGCCGGAATACCTAACCTGGCTACAGCGCCGTGGGATCGGATTCTGCAACATTGACCAGCCGCCGGCTCGCAATGCCATCGGCGAGACCAACTACGTTACCGGCCCGGTCGCTTACTATCGGCTTCATGGGCGCAACCGTGAGGCATGGTTTGACCGTGCTGCCGGGCGCGACCAGCGCTACAACTATCTCTACTCACCAAAGGAACTGGCTCCCTGGATTCGCCGCATCCAGGAGGCGCGGCAGTTGGCTGCGGTGGCCTTTGTCATGGCCAATAACCACTTCCGGGGCCAGGCACTGGTCAACGCGCTGCAGTTGCGCGCCGCACTGGCCGGCGGCAGGGTGCGCGTGCCCCCTGCGCTCATGGAGCACTATCCCATCCTCCGGGAAATTGCGGTGGAGCCATAATCATGGCCGACGATGACGCCCGCCGCCGAAACATGGTGGGACTCAGCCGGATGGCCGATCGCGTCTGCACGCTCATTCTCAACTGCGACTACCCCGACGTGGACGTGCTCATTGAACAGGAGAAGGTGCGCTGGCGCTGCGAGGAATTATTCCCCGACCGGATGGACCTCTATGAGATGATATATGAGGCGCGCTTCCGTCGTTTGTGGGAGCAATTCCGCGAGCCGGAGCAGCGCGCTGCGGCGCTTGGAGAGTAGGCTCGGGCGGCCGTGGTCCCGCTGGCGCGCCCGGCCTCAAGTTGACCTGCGAGCAGGCGAGAGTCTATGCTATAAACGTACAGGCGTGCACACCAGCGCCGTAAATTATTTTCCGGATGCTGAAGGGGAAGCAAGACGTGGCCAAGAAGATGATTGCTGACCTGCGGCCCGGCGAGCCGGTGGACGAGGTTTTCCTCCTTTCCGGATTTGAACTGCGCACCGCGCGCAATGAGTCGCTTTACCTGGACTTGACGCTCTCCGACCGCAGCGGCACGCTCAAGGGGCGGATGTGGGACGCCAGCGAGGTGCTCTATAGGGCGCTGGCGGTGGACGATTTTGTGCGCATCAAGGGTCGCGTCGGCGTCTTCCGCAACGAATTGCAGATAAATGTCAGCAGCATCTCCAAGGTGGACGAAACACGGCTCTCGCCACACGACTTTCTGCCCCAATCGGAGCGTCCTCCCGGAGAGATGCGCAAAGAATTGGAGAAAATCCTTGTCAATGAGGTCAAAGACCCGGACTACGCCCGACTTGTCCGGGCTTTCCTGCGGGACGAGGAGTTCATGGATCAATTCTCCATGGCACCCGCTGCCACCAGTTATCATCATGCCTTTCTCGGTGGCCTCCTGGAGCACACCCTGTCAATGGCTCAATGTGCACTTCTCTTGGTCGGGCACTACTCCTGCCTGCGCAAGGACCTCCTCCTTGCCAGCGTGTTCCTGCATGACATCGGCAAAGTGCGTGAACTTGACTGGCGGCGCACCTTTCAGTACACCGACACCGGCCAACTCGTGGGCCACGTCGTTGAGGGCGTAGTCATGGTAGAGGCCAAGGTACGCGACCTGGAGGGCTTTCCCCAAGAGAAACTTGACCTCCTGCGCCATGCTATCATAGCTCATCATGGTGAGTATGAGTTTGGCGCGCCGAAACTGCCAATGACTGGCGAGGCACTGGCGCTGCACTACTTGGACAATCTTGATGCCAAACTCCGCGACATCACCGATGCAATCGCCGCCGACGCCAATGAGCAATCAAACTGGACCGGCTACATTACGCGCCTGGAACGGCGCCTCTACAAGAGGTAATTGGACGTGTAGGGCGGCAGCGCGCATTGTCATTGAAATGGCCGGGCGGGGAGGCACGTGCGCGCTTGACATTTGGGTTCGTGGTGTGGGTTGTCTTGTCACGGGTCTCGTAGGCTGCAGTATTCAGTGGCTGGCGGCATAACCTTGAAAGGCGCGGGACCATGAATTGTCAGAATTGTGGCGCGGCAATTCAGCCGGGAATGCGGCGGTGTGTGAAGTGCGGTAGCCAGGTGGAGCAGGTGTCGCAGCCGGGTTATGTGCCGCAGCAGCCCGGCTATCTCCCGCCCCAGGCGCCCGTCGGCCCCCCCAAGTCCAGATTGGCGGCCGGCCTGCTCGGCATCTTCCTCGGCGGTCTTGGCGTCCACCGTTTCTATCTGGGATATACCAGCATCGGCGCCGCACAACTTGTCCTCTCCTTGGTGGTCAGTTGGTTCACGTGCGGCATCAGCGCAATGGTAGCCGGAGCGTGGGGTCTCATTGAAGGTATCCTCATACTCGTAGGGGCCATCAACCGTGACGCGCAGGGGCGGCCGCTGGCCTAGGGACAGTGGCCGCTTTTGGCTAAGTCCTTGCCATATAGGGTTTTGTGTCAGTCATCGGCGTCGGCGTCTCGGCCATATAATTGGTCGAGACGTCGGGCGTTTCTTCAGGCGCCTTACCCCCTGAGACCCCCAGCGAAATCGTCGGCAGCGGGTCTGATTTTCCGCGCCTTCACCGGAAATTGTGTGCATGACGCGAGCGCGCACTCCGATAATTGCAGTGTCGGATAAGGATAGAAGCGGGCGAGCTTTTCACGTGCCCTCGCAGCGATGCGGGGAAAATCGGGAGGGCGGCTGCCTCGCCTAGCGGGCAGACCCCACGCGGGGGTGGGCCTTCGGCCAGGAAGGGCGTCTGAAGAGACATGGCCTTCAAGGCAACGCAGGAGCGCGAGTGGGCAGGTGGGCAGGTCCGCGCCGTGATGATTTCTCCCCAGCGAGCCGGAGGCTGGCGCTCCTTCCGCCCCCATTTGAGAGATAGAGATATCCCCTGGCAGGTCACGCGGCCGCGCGCCAGGGGTATGGAGTGATTTCCCAGGGCCAGGAGAGTCGCATGGGCGAGGGTATGCGGCCATTCCGCCCCTAGAAAAGTGAGCGATGCGAGAGACAAGCGCCAGATCCGGACGGCCAGAGAGCCGGGCCCAAGTGCCTGATTGGCATATTCTGGTGGTGGATGATGAGCCCGCGGCGTGTGACCTCTTTGCCAGGGTCCTCAGCCATGGCGGCCACCACGTGCGCACCGCTACCTCCGGCGCCGAGGCCTTGGAGCGATTGCGGGAGTGGCCTGCCGATGTTGTTGTCACGGACATCATCATGCCGGGCATGGACGGCATGCAACTCCTGGCGTGCATCAAAGAGCACTACCCTGATACGGCGGTCATCATCGCCACTGGCTACGGCACCATAGAGGATGCCGTCGAGGCCATGCGGCGCGGCGCCTACAATTTCATTACCAAGCCTTTCAAACCCCAGGAACTGCGCGACCTGGTGGAGCAGTGTCTGCGGGCCAAGCGGCTGGAGCGCGAGCAGCGCCTCCTCTCACGTTCAGTCTCCATCCTTGAACTAACTCGCTCGCTGACGCGCACGATGGAGGTGCAGGTCTTACCGGCGCGCGCTGCTGAACTCGCCCGCGAGAACTTCGCGGTGGACAGCGTTATGATTCTCTCCTACCGTCCTGGGCAGGATTCTTTTTCCCTGCTGGCACACTCCGGCAACCCGCTGCCCGGCTGGAATGATAGGCACCGGGGCGAGACGAGCGTCCTTATCAGGCGGGCGGGCAAGGAGAGCCGGGTGATTTTCCACGCCGACGCCGATACCCAGGACTGCACGGCGTATGTGCCCCTGTCGCTGGAGGGCCGGACCAAAGGCGTGCTGGTGCTCGCCCGACAGGGTGGCCCGCCCTTCCACGCCAGCGACGAGGAACTTCTGCAGGTTTTTGCCTCACACTTAGCTGTTGCCCTGGAGAGCGCCCGCCTTTACCATGTGGCCACCCGCCGCGTGTCTGAACTTGAGGAACTGGAGGCCACGAGCCGTTCGCTGTCGCTTTGCCTGGATCGGGAAAAGATCTGTGCACAGGTCCTTCTCGGCGCGCTGCGCCTGACGCGGGCGGAAATCTGCGCCATTATCCTGGCCCAGCCAGGGGAGCAGATGCTGCGTACCGCACCGGCGCTGGCCGATAACGACCCGCTGAACCGCGTCATCCGCAGCAAGATGGTTGCTGCCCTGGGCAGCGGGCATTCACTCGGGCGTGACGCATGGGCCGCGCCGGACGTGGTACAACTGGAGGCCGAGCACCGTCTTTCGTCTTTCATTCACGTGCCGCTCATGGGGCCGCCGGGCACGATGGGCCTACTGGCTGCCTTTGCCTCACAGCCGGAGGCCTTTTCTGTGGAGGACGTCCGTGCCCTCTCCGCTCTGGCCAATCACGCTGCGACCGCCTTCCAGAACGCGCGTTCCATCGCCACCATCACCGCCATGTACCGCGAGACCATCCAGGCACTCGCCGAGGCGGTAGACGCTAAGGACCCCTATACCCGCGGCCATTCCCTCCAGGTATGCGGTTACACGCGTGCGCTTGCCGAGGAGCTTCGCCTCGACGACGAGACGGTGGAGCGCCTAGTGGATGGCGCCATCCTTCACGACATCGGCAAGATCAGCGTTCCCGACTCTCTGCTGAACAAGCCCGTCCGACTCACTGAGGAGGAGTTTGCAGTGATTCGTTCTCACCCCGTGCGTGGCGCGGACATGCTGGCCAGGGCCAGCCACTTGCGCGGGCTCCTGCCCATTGTGCGTCATCATCATGAGCGTTACGATGGCAAGGGCTATCCTGACCGCCTGTCAGGCGAGGCCATCCCCTTTGAGGCGCGCATCGTCGCTCTTGCTGACGCCTTTGACGCCATCGTCTCGCAGCGCGTGTACAAGCAGGCCATGCCGTTGGCCGAGGCACGTCAGGAAATCCGCCGTTGCGCCGGCAGCCAGTTTGACCCTGCCATCGTGGAGGCCTTCCTGCGCCTCCCCCTGGAGACGCTCGTTCACCGCACGTCTGAGGCGTGAATTGCCGGTCAGGACCGGGCGGCGTGCGTGGCCCCCTTCCGCTATTTTTCGCGGTGCTTGATCCGGTGCCGCTGCGCCTCCGCCCATGTCCGATTTTCGTTCCTTTCCGCGCCGCAGCAGCGGCACGTCGGTGTTGTAGCGCAACTTGCAGGAGCGGCCGTGGTGCGGATATAATTTATAATCAAGGTGTTGTTTCAATCGGACGCTTTCTGGGCATGGCAGACTATCCGGACCTTAATACATTGCGGATTATTCGCTACCCGGAGGAAGTCTTGCGGGTGAAGGCCGCCCCCATTCCGGAGCCGGATGGCTTTCTGCGGGCCTTGGCGGAGCGCATGAATGAGCTGATGCGCGAGGCGGGAGGCATCGGCCTGGCTGCCAACCAAGTCGGCTGGCCGCGCCGATTCGTCATTATCAACCTCACGGGCGAGGATGGTCGGTACGAGGCCTTCATCAATCCAGTCATTGTGGAGCGGGCGGGTCATCAGAAGGAAGAAGAAGGTTGCCTGAGCATTCCCGGTGTGAGCGCGCGGGTGCGCCGCGCTGCCCGCGTTGTCGTGGAAGCGACGGCACTGGACGGCAGGAAGTTACGCCTGGCTGCAGAGGGGCTGCTTGCACGGGCATGGCAGCACGAGGTGGACCACCTGGACGGTACGCTCTTTATTGACAAGATTGGTCCGGCGGCGCGGCTGATGCTCCGCTCGCGCCTGCGCGAACTTGAGGAGGCGAGGGCGTAATACAGGGTTCGGTCCCCGCCCCGTGCGCTCAGGGCCAGCACCTCTTTCCCCGGAAGTTTGTCAGGGAGATACATGCGCATCGCTTTTGCCGGAACACCGGCGCTGGCCGTGCCCGTCCTGCGTGCCCTGGCCGAAGCCGGCCATGAGTGTGTGGTTGTTGTTACTGCGCCCGACCGGCCCGCCGGACGCGGCCACAGATTGCAACCACCGCCGGTAAAAGTGGAAGCATTGCGCCGCAATATGCGGGTTCTTCAGCCGGACAACGTAAATGCCCCCGATATTCTCATCCTTCTGCGGGCACTTGCGCCAGATATCATGATAGTGATGGCGTTCGGCCAGAAACTGGGGCCTGAGTTGCTCAACCTGCCGACGCATGGTTGCCTGAATGTTCATCCCTCGTTGCTGCCCAAGTATCGCGGCGCCGCACCTGTGGCTTGGGCGCTTATGCGAGGCGAGGATGAGACGGGCGTCACCATCTACCGCATGAACGAGCGCATGGACGCGGGAGATATCCTTTTGCAGCAGCGGGTGCGCATCCTGCCAGGCGAGACGGCGGGAGCGCTCAGTGTGCGGCTGGCCGAACTGGGCGGAGAGTTGGCGGTGACGGCCCTGGACCTCATCGCCAGTGGCAGGGCAAGTTGGCAACCCCAGAACGAGGCGGCGGCGACCTATGCCCGTGCCCTGCGCAAGGAAGATGGTGTCGTCTGCTGGGAACAGCCAGCCCGGCAGATAGAGAATCTGGTGCGGGCAATGACCCCCTGGCCAGGGGCCTTCACCTTCCACCACGTCGCCGGGGGTGCGACGCAGCGGATTATTCTGCTCAAAGTGCGCGCCCGCGATGACCTCCATGGCAGCCCGGGGGTGGTGCTGCAGGCCGATGGAAAGGGCCTGGTAGTCGGCGCAGGAGGGGGTGCGGTGGAACTCCTTGAACTGAAGCCGGCTGGAGGCAAGGCAATGGCTGGCCCGGCTTTTGTACGCGGGCACCATGTTGCTCCAGGAGAGCGGTTCGGACCGGAGCGATGACCCGCAGGCGGCCGCCTCACATCCCGAGAATCCTGCCATGACGGCAAACCCTGAAGAGAAGCAACGAGAGCGGCCATGTCTTGGCCCGCGCCGCATTGCATTGGAGACACTGGGCACGGTGCTGGCCACACAGAAGCAAGCTCAGGAAGTCCTGGAAGCAAAGTTATCTCGCCTGCATCTCGGCGAGGAAGACCGTGCCCTGGCACGGGAACTGGTGAGTGGCTGTGTGCGGCGCTTGGCCACGCTGGATGCCGTCCTCGGCGCCTACCTTGCCCGCCCCGTTGATTCACTGGCCGATTCGGTGCGCCATCTTCTTCGTATCGGCATCTACCAGCTCCTCTTCCTGGACAGGATTCCTCCCCATGCGGCTGTGAATGAGACAGTGGCCTTGGCGGCGGCCATCCACCAGCCTGCAGCGCGGGGGCTGGTCAATGCTGTGATGAGGCAGATTCTTCGTGAGGTTGAGGTGCGGGCGTCGGCCGAGGGAGTAGCGCCTCGGCGTGCGGTGCCCATACGGCCGGGGCGGTGGTGTGTCTTTGCGCGCGACATCTTGCCCGCGCCGGAAGCTGATCGTATTGCCTGGCTTGCCGCGGCATACTCTTTCCCCGCGTGGCTTGTACAGCGTTGGGTGGCACGCTTCGGCGAGGAGGAGGCGCGCCGCCTCTTTATTATTGCCAATGAGGCAGCGCCCCTCTTCCTGCGGCCCCGGCAGGGACGCGCGGATGTCGCCAGCCTCATGACGCGCCTGGCAGCGGCGGGTGTGGTGGCCACAATATCGCCCTCAGGACGGACGGTGCGGCTTGACACACGCGTCAACGTGGCCCAACTTGACGTTCTGCGTGAAGGTCTCTGTCTGGTGCAGGACGATTCGGCGGCAGCCGTTGTTCCTGCCCTGGACCTTGCCCCCGGCCACCAGGCGCTTGACCTCTGCGCGGCCCCGGGCGGCAAGGCCTGTCAGATGGCCGAGGCCGTCGGTGAGGGTGGACGCGTAGTGGCTGTGGATGTCAACGCTAGCCGCCTGCAGCGCCTCCGTGAGAACATGGAACGGCTGGGCTTGTATAACATTGCCATTGTGGTCGCCGACGCCACGAAGTTGGAGCCAGCGCTCTTCCACGGCAAGTTTGACTGCGTCCTCGTGGACGTGCCCTGCACGAACACGGGCGTGCTGCGCCGCCGGGTTGAGGCACGCTGGCGCATCCAGCCCGCTGACTTGCAATCGCTCCCCGTGCTTCAGTTGGCGCTGGCCAAGTCCGGTGCGCTGGCTCTTCGTCCAGGCGGTATAATGGCTTACAGCACATGTTCGCTTGAGCCCGAGGAAAACGAGGTAGTGGTCCGTGCGCTGCTAGCGGCGTTCCCCGGCCTTGTTCTGGAGCGGGAGGAGCGCATTCTCCCCGCCCTGGATGGCGGAGACGGTGTGTACTTCGCCTGCCTGCGCCTGGGTGGGCAGTAGTGCAACAAGAGTAATACTGTGGCGAGCCGCGAGTGTTCCGTGGATGTTGCTGGCTGTGGGGAGATGTCCAGTCCCCAGCAGGCTGCACGTGCCTGCCGGCGTGTGTTCATCCACACGTTCGGCTGCCAGATGAACAAGCTGGACAGCGAACTGGTGCTGGCAGTGCTGGGCGGGCACGGATATGCGCCGGCGGTCACCGCCGAGGAGGCCGATGTCATTCTCTTCAACACCTGCAGCGTACGCCAGCGTGCAGAGGAGAAGGTTTACTCGCGTCTTGGCCTTCTGCGGACAGCCAAGCAACGCCGACCAGAACTGGTTATCGGCGTTCTGGGGTGCATGGCTCAGCGGGCAGGCGAGGAAATTCTGCGTCGCGTCCCGCACGTGGACTTCGTGTGCGGGACCGGTGCGCTGGCCCGTTTGCCGACATTGATTGAGGAGGCTGCCGCCGGCAGGCGCTTGGCTGCGCTGGAGATGAACGGCGGGGTTGATATCCGCCGTCAGCCGGGATATCGCCCACTGAAGCACCAGGCATACGTCAGCATTATGCGTGGCTGCGACAACTATTGCTCCTACTGCGTGGTGCCCTATCTGCGGGGGCCGGAGGTGAGCCGCCAGCCCGAGGACATTTTGGCCGAGGTGCAAATGCTTGCTGCCGATGGCTGCCGGGAAATCATCCTCCTCGGGCAGACGGTCAATGCCTATGGCAAGTCGCTCGGCCGGCCTGGTGTGAGTCTGGCCACTCTCTTGGCCCAAGTCGGCGCCATTGCTGGCATCGCGCGCGTACGGTTCATCACCTCTCACCCAGCCTACATGACTCCGGAGTTGTTGGAAGCGATGGCTGTCGTGCCAACGGTCTGTGAGCATCTCCACCTGCCGGCGCAATCCGGCTCAAATCGCATCCTCCAGGCCATGAACCGGCGCTATACGCGTGAAGAATATCTGGATATTGTGGCCCGCGCGCGAGAGAGAGTGCCCGGCATCACCTTCGCCAGTGACTTCATCGTCGGCTTCCCAGGCGAGACGGAAGCGGACTTTGAGGCGACCGCTGACCTGGTGCGTCAGGTGCACTTTCAGAACTGCTTCATCTTCCGGTATTCGCCGCGCCCGGGCACCCGCGCTGCCACGCTGCCGGACGACGTTCCGCCCCGAGAGAAGGCGCGGCGGAACCAAATCCTCCTCAAAATCCAGGAAGAGATAAGCCGCGTGGAGAATGAGCGCCTGATCGGGCAGGTGGTGGAGATACTCGTGGACGGTCCCTCGGAGACGGACGCAAGCCGCCTTCATGGCCGCACTCGCCATAATCACATTGTTGTTCTGGAACCAACGGCATCCGGCCATTGCGTACGGGCTGGTGACCTCATTCGGGTGCGGATCACCGCCTGTACGCCGCTGACGTTGTTTGGCACGGTGGTGCGTGGATGGGACTCGCGCACCGCGAGTGGTTGAGGGTGCTAAGGAGGTCGGGCATGGGCGAAATGATAGAGGTGCAGAGGCGCGTACCTGTCGTTGCGGACGTGGATGTCTTGGTCGCTGGTGGAGGCATCGCCGGTGCCACTGCTGCGGTGACCGCCGGGCGCGAAGGCGCACATGTCATGCTGGTTGAGCGCTTCGGCACATTGGGCGGCAACATGGGACCGGGCATGTTCTCGGGCGGCTCCATGCCCTACGCGCATGGTCACCCTCATGTCATGCCCGAGGGGCTTAAGGGTATACCGGGCGAATTCATCAATCGCGCCGAGGGGTACGCGGACGGTGAACTCGGCCACGATTATTTCCGTGATTCCCAAGTTGTGTCCTATGTCTGGCTCAAGATGGCTGAGGAAAATAACGTCCGCCTGCTCCTTAACACCCATGTCGGCGACCCCATCCTGGAGGGCAACCACGTGGCTGGCCTGCTGGTGGAGAACAAGTCGGGCATGCAGGCGATACGTGCCAAAGTGGTGATTGACGCTACGGGCGATGCCGACGTGGTGGCCCGCGCCTGCCTGCTCGGACAGACCAGTGCCGCTGTGGACGAGGGAGAAGGATATTCCCATCCCGGCATGTATTTTGCCATCGGCGGGGTGGATGTGGAGAAGTATCAAAACTTCTTGGCAAACGCGCCGGCACCCTCACCCGAAGACGTACGCTGGGCGGAGGAGATGTTCACTAAGGAATTCGGGCTGCGCTGGTACGTGCGCAGTCTCAATCCGCTGATTCCATTCCTGAAACGCAGCGTGTACATGGGGCAGTACAACATTGTCCGGCGCATTGGTGACCTCGCCGTCATCACAGTTGACCACGGGTTCTACCCGCCGCGCCATGGCCTGGTGGGTGCGCAGGTGGGATTATGGGGGCCCAAGATACACAGCGGCGACGCGGCGATGTGGACGCAGTTGGAAGTGGGTGCGCGTCTCTACATCTTTGATACCGTGCAGTTCTTGCGCCGGCATGTCCCCGGCTTTGAGCGCGCCTACCTGCACATGATTTCCCCCTACTTTCATGCACGCGGTGGTCGCAGCGCGGTTTGCGATTATTGCATGAGCCAGGAGGATGTCATGCGTGGCGCCCGCTTTGACGACGTGGTCTTTCTTGTCTATGGCTCCGAGCGGGAGCAGGAAGCGCCCGGCAGCAGCGATTTTCCCTACCGTCAGTTCCTCCCACGCGGACTGGAAGGCATCCTGACCGCGGGCCGCAGCACCATCATCCAGCCCCCGACGATGCGCACGCGCTGGAAAGTCTTCCTCATGGGCCAGGTAGTGGGCTTGGCGGCTGCCATCGCCGCACGTGACGGCCTCACCCCACGCCAGATTGACGTGAAGAAATTGCAGCGTCTTCTGGTGCACAAATACCACATCCCACTGGGGCCGCCGGAGCGCCTGCGGGAATTGGGCCTTGCGTGATCTCTCTCACGCGTGGCGCTGGGGAGGCGTGTTGTTCGGCACCTGTTCGGGTGCCGCTTGCATTGCCGCGGCACAGGCGTTATTGTTTAGGCATGAAGGGGGCGCAGGTTTGTTTCTCACGGGGAGAGCGCCATGAAGCGGTCTGAGTACGAGGCAGCGGCGGAGGAAGTGCGGCAGATGCTTGCAGACGCGGGGATTCCTCTGGCTCCTGATGCGGTCGTAGAGGTGGTGGATTTCGGTCTCGGCGACTATCGTCGCAAGGGTTTGGGCATCGTCGTGCGCGTCAATGAGCCGGAGTATTGCTCAAAGTGGCTCACACTTCTGCCGGGCCAGACCTGTATTGAGCATTACCATGCACTCAAGAAGGAAACCTTCTTCTGCCACAAGGGTGTGGTGGAACTCAAACTGCCCGACCGCACCGTCACGTTGCGGCCGGGAGAACAATGCACGCTGTCCCCGGGCACTCTGCACAGTTTCTCGTCGCGCGAGGGCGCTATCATTGAGGAAGTCTCCACCCACGACGAGAATGCGGACTCCATCTTCACCGACAAGCGCGTCGTGCGCGACGTTCGGATAGAAGAGGATTGAGTAACCTCGGCGTCTTGCGGTTGCCGCCGGCTGGTAAAAGGAGGGTAACGCAGTTTTGGAGCGACGCGTGCGTATCGGCTCCTGGGTCATTGGCGCCGGGTGTCCCCTGGCGCTGATTGCCGGTCCGTGTGTCATTGAGTCGCGCGAACACACGCTGGCGCTGGCTGAGAAGTTGGCCGATCTGGCGCGTGCCCGCGGCATTCCCTTCGTCTTCAAGGCTTCGTATGACAAGGCCAATCGCAGTTCCATCCACTCGTTTCGCGGCCCCGGCCTGGAGGCGGGCTTGGCAATCCTTCAGGAGGTCAGACAATCCTGCGGGGTGCCGGTGCTCTCAGATGTGCACCAGGTGAGCGAGGTGCAGCCAGCCGCCAGCGTGCTGGACGTCCTCCAGGTTCCCGCCTTCCTGTGCCGTCAGACTGACCTCCTTGTTGCTGTGGCGGCAACAGGAAAGCCCCTCAACGTCAAGAAGGGCCAGTTCATGGCCCCGTGGGATATGCAGAACGTCCTGGAAAAGGCCCGTCACGCCGGCAACCACCAGGTGCTGCTCACCGAACGTGGCACCTGCTTCGGCTACAACGCCCTAGTGGTGGACATGCGGGCAATTCCCCTGATGCAGGCGCTGGGTGCGCCAGTGGTCTTTGACGCCACCCACAGCACGCAGCAGCCGGGCGGGCTGGGCAAACAATCGGGTGGACAGCGCCAGATGGCCACGCCATTGGCCCTTGCGGCTGTCGCTGCCGGCTGCGACGCGCTCTTCCTGGAGGTGCATGAAGACCCCGACCGGGCGTTGAGCGACGCGGCAACGATGTTGCCCCTGGCGCAACTGCCGGGTCTCCTTGACCGCGCCCTCCGCGTCCGTGAGGCGGTGGCCTGACCGGGAAACGGTGGCCTGAAACTTGGCGGCATGGTAAGATGTGCGACCATAATTTGTCTCACGCGGAGCGACGAACTGGATATGGCCAAGACCATTGAGGAAATAAATGAGAAGATCCGCAGCGGGCGTGTGGTTGTTGTCAACGCCGAGGAAATGATTGACATTGTGCGGGAAAAGGGCGCCAAGCGTGCCGCAGAGGTGGTTGATGTGGTCACCACTGGCACCTTCGGGCCAATGTGTTCATCTGGCGCGTTCCTCAACGTTGGCCACACGACGCCGCGGATGAAGTTTCACAAGGCCTGGCTGAACGGCGTGCCGGCCTACGCGGGGCTGGCAGCGGTTGACCTCTTCATCGGCGCCACTGAGCCCCGCGAGGACGACCCTCTCAACAGCATTTTCCCCGGCCGCTTTGAATATGGTGGTGGCCACGTCATTGAGGACCTGGTGGCCGGCAGGGAGGTGGAACTGCGCGCCATCGCCTACGGCACGGACTGTTATCCACGCAGGGAGATACGCACAATCGTTAACCTGGGTCAACTGAATCAGGCCATACTCTGCAATGTTCGCAACGCCTATCAGAATTACAACGTCGCCGTGAACCGGGACTCCTCTCGTGTGCTTTACACCTACATGGGTGTCCTGCAGCCGCGTCTCGGCAATGCCAACTACTGCTCGGCGGGACAACTCAGCCCACTGCTCAACGACCCGTATTATCGCACTATTGGCGTTGGCACGCGTATCTTCCTTGGTGGCGGCATTGGATATGTCTGGGGGCCGGGCACCCAGCACAATCCAGCCGTCCCCCGCACGCCGAAGGGCATCCCGCGCAGCGCCGCCGGCACTCTCGCCGTCAGCGGTGATCTCAAAGGCATGTCAAGTCGCTTCTTGCGTGGGGCGAGCATAGTCGGCTATGGTGTCAGCCTCGCGGTGGGCATCGGCGTGCCTATCCCTATCCTGGATGAGGACATGGCGCGTGCCACCGCCATCAGTGATGATGAGATTTTCGCTCCCGTGGTGGACTACGCGCACGATTACCCCAATGGCACGAGTGCCCCGCTGGCCGAGGTCTCTTACCGGGAACTGCGTAGCGGAGTTATCACTGTACGGGGCAAGAAGATTCCGACCGCGGGGTTGTCCTCGTATGCCCGCGCCAGGGAGATTGCCGACACGCTCAAGGAATGGATTCGCGCGGGACGATTTGAGTTGACTCGGCCGGTGTCGCCCCTCCCTGGTGTTGAGAGTGGCGTCACCCTGCGCCCTCTGGTTGAACGGCGCGCGTGAGAACATCGTGCCTGTGGGCGCGGTCTGATTCAGGAGGGATGGCTTTGGTTGACCGGCGAGGTGGGACGCGGGCGGCACGGTCGCACGCAATGGAGAGGCTTGTCCTGACCTTCCCGTCGCGCCTGGTGCGCGAGCCGATAACTTACAAACTCGTCAAAGAGCACGGCCTGATGATCAACATCCTGCGCGCCCTGGTGAAGCCGGATGAGCAGGGCCATATGGTCCTGGAACTCAGTGGCCCCCGCGCCAACCTGGAATCGGGCAAGAGATATCTCCGGACCATCGGCGTGCACGTCCAGCCACTGAGCCGCGGCGTGCGCTGGCTGGAGGAACGCTGCACGCATTGCACTGCCTGCATAGCTGTCTGCCCCGCTGGGGCGCTGGACGTGGACCGCAAGACGATGCGCGTGCGCTTTGAGGACAAGAAGTGCATCGGCTGCGGTTTGTGCATACCCGTCTGTTCGTACCGCGCCATGGAAATCAAGGTTTGAGCGGGCGCGGGCTGTTGTTCTCGCTGGGGCCAGGCTCCTCGTTTGAGGCGGATGAGAATTCTGGCGGCCATGAGTGGCGGCGTGGACAGCACCACTGCTGCCTGGTTGCTTAAGCGGCAGGGCCATGAGGTCATCGGTGCTACCCTTATCCTGCGGCCCCGTGACACAATGGCTGCCGCCAGTCTGAGCCGTGCCGAGCGCGCGGCGCACCTCATCGGCGTTGCACTGCACGTTTTGGATGCAGCGGGCGAATTTGAGCGCGAGGTGGTGCAGCCTTTTGGCGCCGAATACCTGCGCGGGCGCACCCCCAACCCCTGCGTGTGGTGTAACCCGCGCATCAAGTTTCGCCTCCTCAGCTGCCTGGCCGCCGAACTGGGCGCGGAGCGCATCGCTACTGGTCACTATGCCCGCCTGCAGCGCGACGCATCGGGCCGTTGGGTGCTCTGGCGCGCACTTGACCGGCAGAAAGATCAATCGTACTTTCTTTTCGCTCTGGGCCAGGAACAACTGGCAATGGCAGTTTTCCCCCTGGGCGAGATGACGAAAGCCCAGGTGCGTGAGATCGCCGCGGCCTACGGCTTTCCCCTTCAGGACTACGCCGAAAGCCAGGACTTCTGTTTCGTCGGCGAGCAGCATTATGGCGAATTCCTGCGGGAACATTTTCCCGAAGAGTGTCAGCCGGGCCCTATCGTGGACACCGAAGGGCGAGTGCTGGGCAAGCACGGCGGGATCCATCTTTTCACAGTGGGCCAGCGCCGTGGTTTGCGTCTGGCGGCCAAGCATCCCTTATACGTCCTGCGCCTGGTGCCGGAGACGCACACTGTTGTGGTGGGGCCGTGGGTGGCTACTTTTGCCTCGGCCTGTGTTGTGCGGGATCTGAATTGGGTGGCCGTGGAAGCACCGACAACGGCGCTTGTTGCTGAGGTACAAATCAGGGCGGCCCATCCGGCGGCCCCGGCGACGATTTCGCCTGTGGCGGGCTGCTCGCCGGCCGAAGCGGTCCGTGTAGAGTTCGCCATCGCTCAGCACGCCGTAACCCCTGGCCAAGCGGCTGTCTTCTACCGTGGAGACCTTCTCTTGGGCGGAGGTACGATTGATTCGGTAGAGTAGAGATGTGCTGTTGACAGACCTCTTGTTGCAGGGAGCCCGGTGGCCGTGAAATGTATTGTGCTCTTTTCCGGCGGGCTGGACAGCATCCTTGCCACCCGCCTCATGCTGGATCAGGGTCTGGAGGTGGAGGCGCTGCACCTCATCAACGATTTCCACCCGCGTCTGAGCGCGCCGGGTGCGGGGACGCCCGCCCGGCGTGCCGCGCGTCTTCTTGGGGTGCCGTTGCACGAGATGTACGAGCCCGACCGCTTCCTCGCCATGCTGCGCAACCCGCAATATGGCTACGGCAGCAACCTCAACCCCTGCATTGATTGCCGCCTCCTTCTCCTGACGCTGGCCAAAGAACGTATGGCGGAGACAGGGGCGCGCTTTGTGGTCACTGGTGAAGTCGTAGGGGAACGCCCTATGTCGCAGCGGCGTGATATCATGCTTGCCATTGAGAAGCGGACAGGTCTAACAGGTTATGTGGTGCGCCCGCTCTCGGCGCAACTCCTGCCGCCAAGCATCCCCGAAAGCGAGGGGTGGGTTGATCGCACCCGTCTTCTCGCCATCCGGGGGCGTTCGCGTAAACCCCAGATGGCGCTGGCGGAAAAGTTTGGCATCCGCGACTACCCCACGCCAGCGGGCGGATGCCTGCTGACCGACCCCACCTTTGCTGCAAGGGTCCGTGACCTCCTGCGCCACGAGGTGCATCTGACCCCCGCCGACATCCGCCTTCTGAAAGTGGGCCGCCACTTCCGCCTGGCCGGCGGCGTGCGTGTGGTCGTCGGTCGCAACGAACGGGAAAATGAGGAGTTGCTCGCTTTGGCCCAGCCCCAGGATTACCTTCTGGATGCGGCGGATTATCCTGGCCCCACCACACTGGTCCGGGGCGAAGCGACCCAGGATGTGTTGCGGGAAGCGGCGGCCCTTACCGCTCGGTATGGCAAGGGACGCGGCCTGGCCATGGTCAGGGTGCTGATGCGTCGCCCGGCGAGCGGTGGCGAAACTGTGTATGAGGTGGCGCCGGCAAGCGAGGATTTCATCGCGGCACACCGCATCGGCAGTTGAAGTGGTCACGGCCCGCGTGGTGCCGTCAGGTGTTTGTTTTCCTTGACAGGCATTGGTGCGCGGCTTATACTGTCTTCCTGCGGCTCGGGAGCGGGAGATATGTTGCCTGTGGTTAAGCTTGCGCCCATGGTGGGATTCTCCTATCGCCACGCCACCCTGTATTGCGAGGGGGTAGCGGTCCCGGACGCGGCCAAAGCCCTGGGGACACCTCTCTACCTATACAGCAAGGCGGCCGTCATTGCTGCCTATCGCGAGATCAGGGATGCCTTCGCGGCCGCTGCACCGCTTGTGTGTTATTCGGTCAAGGCCAATTCCAACCTTCACCTCCTGCGCCTCCTCGCTGCAGAGGGAGCGGGTTGTGACGTTGTCTCCGGCGGGGAACTCTTCCGGGCACTGCGTGCCGGCGTTAGCCCACAGAAAATCGTCTACGCCGGCGTGGGCAAGACCGAGGAGGAAATCCGCTACGCCTTGGAGAGTGGAGTCTTCTGCCTGAATGTTGAGTCGGAGGGCGAACTATCGGCGATTGCGCGGCTGGCGCGGGCGAGGCGGGTGCGGGCGCGTGTAGCGCTGCGGCTCAATCCGGACGTGGATGCTCACACCCACGCACACATCACTACCGGCAAGCGCGAGAACAAGTTCGGACTTGATGCTGAGACCGTGCGGCGGCTCATCCGCGCCCACGTGAGGGATGTGGGGCTTGAGTTCATCGGCCTGCACACCCACATCGGCTCGCAGATAACTGCGCCGGAGGTGCACGCTTTGGCGCTCGAGCGGATGCTGTTGCTGATGGAGGAAATAGAACGGCGCGGCCCGCGTCTGACGTATGTCAACATCGGTGGCGGCTACGGCATCTCCTACGACGGGCGCGAGGTGTCGTCCGCGCAGGACTTTGCCGAGCGTCTGGTGCCGCCACTCCTTTCGGCGGGGCGGAAACTGATAATTGAACCGGGGCGGTTCATTGTCGGTAACGCCGGCATTCTCGTTACGCGCGTTGTCTATGTCAAGCGCACCACAGCCGGCAAGACCTTTGTTATCTGCGACGCTGCCATGAACGACCTCATCCGCCCAACGCTGTACGGTGCTTACCACCACATCTGGCCGGTGCAGGATGAGGGTTCCCCGCTGTTTGGCGGGCCGCAAGAGCGTGCACTTAGTCCTGTGGATGTGGTGGGTCCTGTATGTGAGAGCGGCGATTACCTCGCCCGCGATCGCGCCATGCCGCCCGTGCAGGAAGGTGACCTCTTGGCGGTCTTCGGTGCGGGGGCCTATGGCATGACCATGAGCAGCAACTACAACTCCCGACCGCGGGCGGCCGAGGCTTTGGCCGATGGGCGTCACCTACAGCTGATACGCGCCCGCGAACGGTATGATGACTTGGTCCGGCTTGAAGAAGTAGATGGCACATTGAGCCATCGGAGGAAGGAGATTCAGGATGAGTAAGTGCGGCGCATGGCGGGGCGCTGTGTGGGTGGTAACCCTCGTGACGTGCCTGGGGGGCAGCCGCTTCCTCTCGGCCGGGGAGGCCCTCGGCACTCAGGCTGAGGCCCTAAAGCACCTGGAGGCCGGCCTGCGATACTACCGCTTGGCGGAATATGACAAGGCGCGGGCCGAGTTTGACATGGTCCTGAAACTGAAGCCCGACTCCAATAGTGCTCTCATCATGCGCGAGAAGGTCGGGATTGACCAGTTAGTCAAACTCCTCGCCGACGACCGCTATGCGGCGTTAGCACACGAGATCCTCTCTAAGGCCGCAGAGGCAGCCGAACGCCTGCAGCGCGACCCGGCCACCATCAGGGCACACATCGCCCTCTTCAATGACCCCGACCTGCGCAAGCGTCACCGGGCTGTCCATGAAATCGCCGCTATCGGCCCACCTGCCGTTCCTTATCTCCTGGAGTATCTGGAGGTCAGCCCGGAGAAACCAGCTGCGGCGACGACGGCTAGCGATGTGGCCAATTTCCGTGCTGGCGCGGCCATGGCACTCAGCGAAATGGGCGCGCGTGCCGTGCCTGTGCTCGTTGAGGCGCTCAAGGCCGAGAATGTCGGACTGCGCCGACAAATCTGTGCCTACCTCGGACGGGCGGGCGACATCCGCGCCCTCCCCGCACTCCTGAAAGCCGCAGAGGACCAGACTCTCCCGGCGGAACTCCGTGCCGCTGCGAGCGACGCCGTCCGGCTCATTATGGCGGGAAAGGGTAAGAGCGCCGGCACCGCCGCACAGGCATACCTTACCCTCGCCGAAGGCTACTACTACGGCGACCCGGTGGTAACTGACTACGTTCCCTACCTCCAGCGCACTATCTGGACCTGGGATGCGGCGGGACAGGATTACCCGACAAAACTGCGCTTTGAAGATGTGCCGCAGTATGCCTACAATCAACTGATGGCCGAGAAAGTCATTTATGAAGGCTTGGAGGTCAAGGGGGCAGGGCTGGACCTGCTCGGCCTCCTCGTGGCCAATGGCTATAAGCAATTGCTGGAAGCGCGGCAGGTGGCCAGTGGGGCTCGGGCGGTGGGCGGGCGGCCTGGCTCGGAAGCTGACCGCAAAGAAGCCGCTGAACGCGCCCAGCGTCTCCAGGCAAAAGTTCATCGTCTCGCCCAGGTCCTTGGAATAGATGCGCTCCATGTGGCTCTCTACCGCGCTTTGGCTGACAACGACGATGCCGTGGCCCGCGAGTGCATTGCCGAGTTGCGAAACTTGGGGCCGGGGCGGAGTCCTGCCCTCGCCCAGGCCCAGAGCATCAAGAACGCGCCGGGCTTTGCCCTGGGCAATGCACTGATCGCCGCCCTGGACTCGGCCTCGCCCAGTGTCCGCTTTGAGGCCACCGAGGCGCTCTTCGCCACCGACCCGCTGGGTCGCCTCGGCGGGCGGGAACGGGCGGTGGAGAATGCCATCCGGCTGATGCGCAGCCGTGTCCGGCCAACGGTGCTCATCTTTACCCAGGACAACGACTATCACCAGCACTTAGCGCGCATTTTAAGCGACATGGCCATCCATGCCGAGCGCGGTGCCGAGTACATCCGAGTCATGATGCGCCTGAAGGAAGAGTTGCCGGCAGTGACGGCCTTGATTATGGATGCGCGGGTTACGGATGTGAAGCCTGTTACGTTGGTGGAGGCGGTTCAGGCCGACCTGCGCTGCAAGTTCGTGCCCATTATAATCGCCGCACCCAGCGCAGACCTTGAGGCGACACGCAAGGCAGTGGCCGGGCGGGCGACGGTCATGGCACAGGGCGCGACTAGGGAAGAGGTGCAGAAGTTGCTCCGTGAGATGATCGGTCGCCCCGAGGCGCAAGGGTATGCGACGGCGGAGGCCGAGGCCGTTCTACTCCGCCTTCTGAACACGCTGGCCCGCGTCCCGCCTGAGACGCGCTACCCGTTGCGGGGTGCGGTTCCCGCCCTGTGTGACATTCTGGCGTGGTACCCCGATTCCTACCGTGTGCCCGCCGCCCGCGTGCTCGGAGCCATTGGCCAGTCGCAGGCGTTGACGCCGCTCATGGAGATATACCTGAGCAGGGAGCGTTCGGGCATTGTGCGCATTGTGGCAGGCGAGGCGGCACTGGAGATTCTTGCGGGGGGAGCCGCTCTTACAGAACAACACCTCACAGCGACGCGGACAATGGTGGCGGCTGAGAAGATTGAGGTGACTGCGCCCACTGGTGAAGAAGCCAAGGGCGCGCCGCCGGTGGAGGAGATGGCCACGCAACTCCGGGAGATTGGCGCGCGCCTGATCGCCCTGAACAGCGTTGACGTGGAGGTGCGCAGGTCGTTGGCGCGCGACTACCTGCTCAATCCCCGGTTAACGGCCAGCACGGGAGCGCCTGCGTCCGGAAAGCGGTAGTTTGTCTGTTGCGGTGTCGTATGGGGCTGGGGTTGTTTCCCCTATCTCACTAGACCCGGCAGCGGGTGGCACTTGAGCCGTCGCCGCAAAGCAGGTCCGGTACGTGGGCGATGTTGGTCAACTCGGGTCGGCTGGGGCCCCGGCCTCATCTCGGTCGCTTTTCCCTGTGCCTGTTATCCTCCGCGCCAGGATCCAGCAGGGATGGTGGCGGTCGGCGTAGTCGTGGTATAGTTCAAAAGTCTCACCGCGGGAGTCGCGCACCACATAGTAGCGTCGGTGTCGCCGCGTGTACTAGCGACGGCTCCGCTGGGGCAGGTCGCCGAATCCGGTGTCCACCCACTCGCGCAGTATTGCCGCGACCTCGTGAGCTTCGCCCCGCCAGAAGAAGCGCCGCGGAGCTGGCGAGGTGGGTGACCGTTCCACCTTGATACTCTCGCCTATAAACTCCTGCATGGCAGCCGTGGGATGTATCGTGCTGCGACCGCTCCGTCCAGCCCGCACTGCTCACGGCGGTGGTTCTGGCCCGACCGCGCGTCACGTTGACTACGCCACCATGCGGGCGGCTTCGTCCAGGCGCACCGCCACCCGCTTGGAAATCCCCCGCTCCTCCATTGTGATCCCATAGAGGATCTCGGCGGCGCTCATGGTGCGCTTGGAGTGGGTGACGATGATGAACTGCGAATCTTTGACAAAGTCCTGGAGCATGGCAGCGAAGCGGGCGATGTTCGCCTCGTCAAGGGCGGCGTCCACTTCGTCCAAGATGCAGAATGGACTGGGTTTGGTCTTGAAAACAGCAAAGAGCAGAGCGATGGCCACCATCGTCTTCTCACCGCCGCTGAGGAGGTTGATGGAGCGCAGTTCCTTCTCCGGCGGCGAGGCGTAGATTTCAATGCCCGCCTCCAGGACGTCCTCAACGCCCTCCTCAAGGCGAATGTCGGCGCGACCGCCGCCGAACATCTTGCGGAAAATCTCGCGGAAGTTCTGGCGAATTTCCTCAAAAGTCTTGACGAAGCGCTCTCGGCTGATGCGGTTCAGCCGCTGAATGAGTTCCTTCAGTTCCTTCTCGGCGACGAGGAGGTCATCCCGCTGTCGGGCGCGGAAGGCAATGGCTTCCTCAAGTTCGTCTTGTTCGGCAATGGCCTCCAGGTTGACTGGTCCTAGCCGCTTAAGTTGTTCCTGCAGGTCGGCAATTTCGGCCTTTACCTGGTCCCAATTGCGCTCAGCTGCATCAGCGGCCGGCGCGGTGGCGAGGGCGACCTCAAATTCCTCCCGGACGCGTCGTTCCAGTTCGTTGAGGCGGATTGCGTGTTCATTTTCGGCAAGTCGCTCGCGCTGGATTTCCTCGTGCAATGTTTCAAGTTGGGCGCGGCGTGCGCGCAGGTCGCCCTCTATCTGGTGCTGCTGGGCGCGCGATTGGGCATTGGCCGCGCGCAATGTCTCCAGTTCGCGGGTGGCGCGCTCGGCCGCGAGGCACAGCTCCGTCACCTGCGCCTGATCGGCGGCCAGTTGCCGCTCGGCTTCCTCCTTGCGGTGCCGGTAGGTCTCAATTTGTTCCTCAACGCTGGCGCGCTCGCGCTCTATTTCTGCTATTGCCTCGCGCAGGCGGGCAACGCGCCCGTCCAGACTGCCCTGTTTTTCCTCCTTCTGCGCCAGGGAGATGCGCAGGGCCTCCACCTCGCGGGCGAGCACCTCTACCTTCTCGCGCTGCTCCTGCAGCCGCATCTTGGCGGCCTCCACTTGGCCGTGCAATTCTTCGTGGCGCCGCTCGGCCTCGGCGAGTTGCGCGCGAATGGCTTCCTCGCGCTCCAGACAGGAGCGAATGTTGCGGTCAATCTCCTGTACTTCGCTGCGGATGACCTGGCGTTCTTCCTGGAGCCGATCGTGCTGGCGCCGTAGGTGGGCGACTGTGCCTTCCCGTTGAGCAACGGTGCGTTCCTTTTCGGTTAGTTGCGTGGTGAGGGCTTCCAGTGCCTGACGGAGTTGTGTGGCTTCGGCGGTGTGGGCTTGACGGCGGGCCTCCGCCTCGCACAGCCGCGCCTCATATTTGGCGATTTCGCGGTCAAGAAGCGCCAGTTCGCTGCGGCGCGTGATCAGCCCGCCTTGGGCGGTGCCGGTGCCGCCGACGATGGCTCCGCCTGCCTCCACTACCTGGCCGTCGCGGGTGACGAAGCGCAGGCCGGGTTTGGCCTCGCGGGCGTAACGCAACGCATCTTCCAGCGTGTCCACGATGAGGGTGTCGCGCAAGAGATGGTGCGCCGCAGGCAAAAAGGTCGGCTCGGTCTGCACCAGGTCAAGGGCGCGGCCCACCACACCTGGCCGGCCTAGGAAGGCCGCCCCGTCGCCTGTCGCCGGATTAACCCAGTCCAGCGGCAGCAGGCCGGCCCGCCCGGCGCCACGGGTCTGAAGGCGAGTGATGGCCTCGCGAGCATGGTCGGTGGAATCAACGACCACATACTGGGCACGCTCACCAAGCGCCGCGTCAATCGCCGCCGCATGCGCCATCTCGGCACGCAGAACGTCGGCAATCATGCCGAGGATGCCCTCAACCCGGCCTTGACTGGTGTCACCCTGAACAAGAGCGCACACGCCCTGGCCCACGCCTTCAGCCCTGGCCTCCAGTTCGCGGAGCGTGTCGCGGCGCGAGACGCGGGCGGTCCATTGTGTTCGCAACTCCTCCGCCTCACGGGCGAGGGCGTTAAGGTCGGCGGTGCGCACGGCGAGGGCATCGGCGGTTTCCTGGCGCCGTGAGGCCAATGCCATTGCTTCTTGACGGGCATCGGCAAGCCGTGCTGATTCGGCCTCAATCTGAGCGGCAAGCACCACTAGGCCGGCAGCAAGTTCCTCGTCACGGGCAAGAAGTCGTCCGCGGCGGCTGATCTCCTGGCCGCGGCTGCCCTCCAAGTGTGCTATCTCGTTCCGCAGGGCGGCGGCCTTCTGAACAATGTCCACCACGCGGCCGCGCCAATCCTCAATGGCCCGATTGAGACGGTCGTGCTCGGCCGCTGCCTCGGCTGCCGCTTTCACCTGGGTGTTTACCGCCTCGGTCTGCTCGATGACGATGGCGCGGATTTCCTCCAGTTCACGCAGGGCCTGGTCAAGGTCGCTCTGGCTGCGTTCGTGGCGCTCGGCTAGGGCGCCGAGTCGCTGCGCCGCCTCGCGCGCCGTATTGTCTAGTTCCTGAAGGCGTAGTTGGCCGCTGCGGATGCGTTCCTCGATAGCGCGTTTGTCGTTCTCGACTTGATGCAACGCTTGGCTCTGCAGCGAAATCTGGCTTTCTTCTTCATTGCGCTTGGCCTCCAGGCGCTGATGCTCGGCCTCCAGGCGATTGATCTCGTTCTGTAGGCGGCGCGCCTCGGCCTCAAGGGCGGCGATCTTTTCCAAACATTCGCGGCGGAGGGCATTCATCCTCTCGTATTCACGGCGTGCCAGCGATACGGAAAGTTCGCGGAGCCGCTCGGTAAGTTCGCGGTGGCGCCGTGCGCGGGCAGCCTGTGCCTTTATTGACCGCAGTTGCCGCTCCTTCTCGGCTATGATATCGTTGACTCGCGCCAGGTTGTCCGCTGCGCGCGCCAGTTTGGCCTCCGCCTCTTTGCGCTGGGCCTTGAAACCGCTTATCCCCGCCGCCTCTTCGAAAATTGCACGTCGTTCCTGCGGGTTGGCCGTGAGTATCCGATCAACTTTTCCTTGCTCAATAAGGGAATAGGTATCAACTCCCAAGCCAGTGTCCGCCAAGAGGTTGCGAATATCTTTCAGACGGCAGGGCTGCTTGTTGATGAAGTATTCGGATTCGCCGGTGCGATAAAGGCGCCGTGTGATGCAGACCTCCTTATACTCCGTCGGCAGAAGGCCTTTCGTGTTCAGGAGCGTCAGCGAGGCCTCGGCATAGCCGGCACCGCGGCGGGACTCGGTCCCAGCAAAGATGATATCCTGCATCTCATTGCTGCGCAATGACTTGGGACTTTGTGAGCCGAGGATCCAGCGCACAGCGTCCACTACGTTGCTCTTCCCGCAACCGTTTGGACCTACCAGTGCGGTCAGGCCTGGCTCAAACTCAAACTCCGTCCGGTCGGCAAAAGACTTGAACCCCACCAGTTCAAGTTTGGCGAGTTGCATGGAAGACCCTTCCCCTGAACCGAAGACCTCCCAATCCAACCTTGACCCGGCCATGCCCCTGGAGTAAGGGTACCAATCCTGGCTCTTGAGACATGGCCGGCCACCGCAGCCGCGCACAAACTCGGCGCACAGACGTTGCGGTCAGACCACGGCGATGTGGAGATCGTGGAAGGCTATCGGGGACCCGCCGCGCATGCAGCAGGTAGGAACGCCAACAACAATTTTTACTGCGACCTTGGGCTGTGTGTTCTCAACCCCGCAGGACGCAACCCCACCGTCCCACGGCGCTTACAATCATGAATTGTACCCTCTTCCCATCCGGAAGTCAAGCGTTTTTTCCGAAAATAATCTCACCCGCCGGTGTGGAGCGGGTTCACTCTGAAGCGGTTGGTAATTGGCATGCGCCGGTCGCGCCCGAAGGCTTTGGGTGTGATCTTCACTCCCGGCGGCGCTTGGCGGCGCTTGTATTCGCTGCGGTCCACCATGCGGATAACTTCTGCCACCACCTTCTCGTCTAGTTTCATCGCCACGATTTCCTCCAGCGACTTATCCTGCTCGACGTAGGCCTCCAGGATGCGGTCGAGCAGGTCGTAAGGCGGCAGCGAGTCCTGGTCCTTCTGGTTGGGGCGCAGTTCGGCGGTGGGCACGCGCGCGATGACGCTCTGCGGAATGACCTCGCGCCCCGCCCGCCGATTGAGATACTCCGCCAAGCGATACACCATCGTCTTCAGGACGTCCTTGATGACCGCGAACCCGCCGGCCATGTCGCCATAGAGTGTGCAGTAACCCACGGCGGTCTCACTCTTGTTGCCGGTGGTCAGCACCAGCCAGCCGAACTTGTTGGAGAGGGCCATCAGGATGTTGCCGCGGATGCGTGCCTGGATGTTTTCCATCTCCACTCCCGGCGGCCCCCCGCCGAGTGCCTCCGCCAGCCCCGCCATGTAGGCCGCGAAAATCGGCTCAATGGGCACGGTAAGAAACTCAATGCCGAGGTTGGCAGCCACGCGCGCCGCATCGCTGCACGTCTCCTCCGACGAGTAGCGCGATGGCATTGAAACGCCCACCACCCGCTCGCGTCCGAGCGCATCGGCTGCTATTGCTGCCGTCAGTGCCGAGTCAATCCCGCCGCTCAAGCCGACCACCACCTTCTGAAATCCGTTCTTGAGCGCATAGTCGCGCGTGCCCAAGACCAAGGCGGCATAGATTTCCTCTTCCAGACCCATTTCTGCCGCCAGCGTTGGCGTAAGCGGCGGCCTGGCGCTGGCCAGAAGTGAGGCAGCCGACTGCAACTGCACAGGCGGTGCCTGTATGGGGTCGTTTGGCGCAGGCGGCACCTCCACGTCGGATACCAGGAGGAACTCCACAAACCGCGGCGCCTGCGCTAGGAGTGTGCCGTCGGGCGCGAGAATCAGGCTGCCGCCGTCGAAGACCAGTTCATCCTGTCCGCCCACTAGGTTGCAATAGGCTATGTGGGTGCGCGTGCGGGCAGCGAACCGCCCCAGCACCTGGCGGCGCTCGTGCATCTTGTGGGCATGATAGGGCGAGGCAGAGAGGTTCACCACCAGCCCTACGCCGGCACGGCGGATGGTGTGGGAAAGCCCATCGGCCTCTCCCCAGATATCCTCGCAGATGGTGACTGCGAGGCGCGCGCCATTCAGGTCGAAAATCAGCGGTGCGTGGCCGTGGGTGAAATAGCGGGCCTCGTCAAAGACCCCATAATTCGGCAGACGCATCTTGTGATAACTGGCCACGTGGTCGCCACCGCAGAGGAGCGCGGCGGCGTTGTACACGCGCCCGGTGTCGCTGTCGGGGAAGCCAACCAGGACAGCGGCGCCCGTAGGGACAGGACGCACCTCCGCCAGGAAGGCGCGGTTCGCCCGCGTGAAATGTGGCTTCAGCAGGAGGTCCTCCGGCGGGTAGCCGGAAAGCGCCAGTTCCGGAAAGACCACCAGGTCGGCGCCCAAATCCTCGGCACGGCGGATGGAGTCGGCGATCTTCGCCGCGTTCCCCCCCAGGTCGCCGACTGTCGGATTCATCTGCGCCAGCGCAATCCGCAGAGTGGGCATAGAGCACTCCTTTTTCTTACTTCAGCCGCCGCAGGTCGTATTTGAGGGCGGTGTCGTAGAAAGTGAGGATATTCTTGAGGGGGATGTCCGGCTGAAGGACATTGGCGGGGCCGAGGACGAGGCCGCCATTGCGCCCGCAGGTGGCAATGAGGTCACGTACGTGTCTGCGGACGTCGGCAACGCTGCCGAAAGGCAGGACGCGCTGGATGCTGCCGCAGCCGTGCAGGGTGATGCGGTCGCCCCAGCGCCGCTTCACCTCCGCCGGGTCCATGCACTCCGGCTGGATGGGGTTGATGACGTCAAACCCGATTTCCACCAGGTCGTCCATGATTTCCATGAGGTTGCCGTCGGAGTGCAGGAAGACATGCACGCGCGGGTTGATTGCCCTGGCGATGCCAATGAGGCGGGCGAGGCGCGGCTTTTCCACCTCGCGCCAGATGCGCGCGCCCATGATGACGCGGTCGTGCATGGCGATGTCGCCGCCAATCTCAAACATATCCACGCCGGCGCTGACTAGGCGGCGGCAGATTTCCTCACAGGTGGCGAAGATGCGGTCGTAGAGTTTCTCCTTGAAGTCGCGGTTGAGGAGGTAGTCCATGAGGTTCTTTTCCATACCGCGCAGGCGCCAGGCGGTCTTGTAGGGCTGCTCCACGCCGCCGTGGACGAAGTAGCCCTGGCGTTGGAGTTGGCGGACGCGCTCCGGCAGGGTGGGGTCGTCCACGATGCGGTCTGGCCCCGGGAAGTCGTATTCGTCGGGGTCGTCCGCGTCGGCGAGCGGCCCGCGCACATACTCCACATATCTGCCGTTGGAGCCGATGCGCTGTACGACACCCCACTCGTCTTCAAAGGTAACCTCATCGTGCCAGACATAGGGTTTGCCGGCGCCGGGCCAGTCGCCCTCTTTGGCGACCTTGTCGGTGCGCACCTCCCATGCGGGGAAGCGCAGCCGCAGTCCCACGCCAGCCCAGCCATCGCACCCCAGGTGGCGGAGCACGTCATGCCAGTTGTTCAACCCCAAGTATTGCATCAGGGCGCGGTTCACGTCGGAGCGGCCCCAGTAATGCAGCGGCACCCGATCGGGCAACTCGTGGTTCATCGCCGTCAAGATGCGTTCGCGCGGAGTCATGGCAGCGGTGTCCTCTCCTTATCAACAATTTGTTGGCCGATGGCGCGATGCCTTGAGCACTTGGCTCCAGCCGCGGCGTGACATCAGGCTAATCAATGGCGGCGCCGGATGCAAGGCACGGTGCTGCCTGGTGCGGGAGGCCTGTCGCCCATCTCGGCGCGTTGTCGTGGTCGGCGCCTATTTCGCTGCCTTGTCGCCCCGTGTGGCCTCTGCTAGAATCGTGGCACAGCCATTGCTTGGGGAGCAGAACCCATGGCAAAACTGGTCGGGACCGCCGGACCGGTGGCGGGGAAGGAGTTTCCTGTCAGTGACGGCATTATCCTGGGGCGTGCCTTTGATGCCAACGTGCGTATTGATGACCTCTCCGTTTCGCGCCACCACGCCAAGATTACCCAGACGGCCCGTGGATTTGTGTTGAACGACCTAGGCAGCAGCAATGGCACTATGCTCAATGGTGCCTGGGTGCATGCGCCGACGCCCTTGCGCGATGGCGACAACATCCAGATCTGTCAGGCAATGTTCACGTTCCGGGAGCGCGAGGGCGTGAAAGGCGCACCCGACCACGCCACGACCGTGGTGCTGCGCGATGTCGGCATCCAGGAGCAGAATGATATCATCAGCACCGTTGACATCCGCCAGATCCTCACGGGGCCTTCGGCCTCCGAGGTAGCTGACCCCCCCGCGCTCTATGATGCGCACCAGCGCCTGAAACTCGTGGTGGAGGTCAGCAACGCCATCCAGACGGAGTTTGACCTGGACCGGCTGCTGAATGGCATCATGGAGCGCCTCTTCCGCATTTTTCCGTACGCTGACCACGGCTTCATTATGCTGAAGGAGTCCGAGGAGTCGGACGACCTGGTTGCGAAGGTGGTGCGGGTGCGGGGTTCTCAGGAAGCAAGGGGCGAAATCGCCTTCAGCCGCCGGATTGCCGAGGAGGTCATGAAGCGGCGGGTGGGGGTGCTCAGCGCCAACGCCCTAGTGGACGGGCGGTTCGCGCAAGCGGCAAGCGTGGTCAACTTCCGGATACGCTCCATCATGTGCGTGCCGCTGGTGGCGCGGGAGAGTTTTTTGGGCCTCATCAGCATCCACACGCAACGGCCGGACGCGCGCTTCACCACCCAGGACCTGGAACTACTGACCGCGCTGGCCAACCAGGCGGCCTTTGCTATCGCCAATGCCACCCTGCATCAGCGCCTGATTCGCCAACAGCGCATAGAGCGCGACCTCCTCCTGGCCCAGCAGGTGCAGCACAGTTTCTTGCCCGACAAGGTGCCGCAGGTGCCGGGAATGACTTTCTGTGCCTCGTATCGCGTGGCGATGGAGGTTGGTGGCGATTTTTATGATTTCATCCACTCGGCGCCCAGCCGACTGGGGGTGGTGGTCGGCGACGTGGCCGGCAAGGGCGTGCCAGCGGCACTGCTCATGGCGCGCATCACCAGCGACGTGCGCTTCTTCGCCCTGGCCGAGCCGCAACCGTGCGACATTCTGCACCGCGTCAACAGCAGCCTGACGGAAAGACCCGCGGGCGATGCTTTCGTGACCATGCTTTATGTGGAGATTGAACCACAGACGCGTCGGGTGCGCATCGCCAACGCTGGCCATCCTCCGGCGGTCCTCCGCCGCGTTGCAGAAGGGGAGGTCCGGGAACTGGGCGCCGGCGTCGGCTTCCCGATTGGCGTCATGCCGGGAGCGGAGTACGAACAGGAGGAGTTTGTGCTCACTCCCGGCGACGCCGTGGCGATGTTCTCCGACGGGGTTACTGAGGCGATGAACAGCAGGGGGGAAACCTTCGGCACCGAACGGGTCCGGGCGGCGGTGGCGCATGGCCCCTCGCATCCGGAGGCGGTGCTGGAACGGCTTCTGGCGGACATCAAAAAGCATGTCGGAGAGACGCCCCAGAGCGACGACCTGACGCTGGTGTGCTTCGGTCTGAGTTAGGTGTCTCGTCCGCGCGGCAGCAACACGGAGATACAATTGGAATGCGTGGGCCGATTTTTTTCTGTTGCGTGGCGCTGTCCGGCGGTGTAAAATGATTCCTGGGCGTGCGCGATGGCGATAGAGGGCGGAGGCACTACGATGTGCGATACCTGCGGCTGCAGCGCCAAGAAAAAAAAGAAGGCGGGCAAGAAGTAATTCCGCGGACCCAGGGGTCTGTTTGGGCGTTGTGGGGACGCGACCGTCTTGGGTGAACAAAACCCTTCGCGCGAGGGGTGTAGGTTACGGCCTTTCGTTGCGATGGTGGGAGTAGCTCAATTGGTCAGAGCACCAGGCTGTGGCCCTGGGGGTTGTGGGTTCGAGCCCCATCTCTCACCCCAAGCCTGAATGCGATTCCCGGAGCGCGGGATCGCCTGGGGAGATTCGGCCCGTGCGGGTTATCGGTTGCCGCGCGGGCCGAGTTGTTCATGGGACGAACAGGAGTGATATGGGGCATGCCGCCGGCGCGCCGCAGGCCTAGCGCGGCCAGTTCGCTATTGCACGTGCCGCCTTATCCTCGTATCCTTTCCCCATTCCCCGATCTCGGGTGAGACCATGACGTCAGCCTCGAACTTCGGCACTGGCCCCCTTCATGGGCTTCTGGCCGCAGTACTGCTGGCACTGGCAGGTGGCTTGACGGGCCTTTGTGGCGGTTTCTGGGGCGTGGGGGGCGGTTGGATTATTGTGCCCATCCTGATGCTCTTGGACGTGCCGGCGCACCTGGCGGTCGGTTGTGCTGCGGTGCACATGGCGGTCAGTTCGCTGTATCCCGCGGCCATGCGGTGGCACGAAATGGAATGGCGAGGGGGGGGCCTCGGCTGGCGTGTGGGCCTGCCGATGACGCTGGGGGGGATGGTGTCGGTGGTGGCCGGTGTGTATTTCGTCGGGTTAGCAAAGGCGCGCGAAGCCGCCCCACTAGCGATCGGCTTCGGCTATGTGGTGCTCCTCGCCGCGATTCTCCTGCGCAGCGTGATCGGGCAGTTGCGCCGACGTCCAGCCGCGGCGTCGTTGCCGTCGGGCAGTTCGGTGCTCTGCTGCCCGCTGGGTGCAATTGGGCTTGGCCTCGCCGGTGGCATGCTCACCGGTCTGCTTGGTGTCGGCGGCGGGGTGATTGCGCGGCCGGCCATGCGGTACATCATGCGCTTGGCCGAAGCACCCACGGCGGCACTGTGCCAATTCATGGTTCTTGCCAACAGCTGTTTCGCCGCCATCCTGCACGCCCTTGACGGGAATGTGCCCTGGCGCGTGCTCGTCCCGGTTCTGGCAGGTGGCGTGGTCGGGCAGGCTTTGGGCACGTGGGCGCATCAGCAGCTGCGGGGGGATGAGGAGCGCGACTGGGCCGAACTCACTTTCGCCGGGGCCGCCTTTGCCATGCTCGTGGGGCAGGTCCTCAAGATGACCGGTCTGGCCTTTGCCGGGCGTGTGTGGATTACTTTTGCGGGGACAGTGCTGGCGGGAGTAATCGCCTGGCTCGCCTTCGGCCTGGCCCGCCACAAACGGCAGGGTCACACGCCCTCCGTCCAGTGAGTGAAAGGGCAGCAGACACCGCGGCCGCGGGAGACGACAGCCAACGCGCCCCTGCGCCCACTTACCGACGCGCGGGAATCGTGACAAACTCCTGCATCTCGCCCCGACGGATGAGGAGCGCCAGTTCGCGGTTGCCAATTGCCTCCAGGGTGCGCGCGAATGTCGCGACGTCGGTGGTGTCCTGGCGGTTGACCTGTAGGATCACGTCGTTGCGCTGTACCCCCGCCTTGGCCGCCGGCTTGCCCGGTTCCACATGCGTGACCACCAGACCCTTCAGGTCCTCCTCGTAGCCTAGGGCCCGTGCGATGGCCGGGTTTATCTCCTGCACCGAGAGGCCGAGGTCTTCGCTGCGGTAGGTGCCCTTGCCGATCAGAGCGACGGCGGGCACTTCGCTCGGCTGCGCTGCCAACGTTACCTTCACTTCGCGCTCGCGCCCCTTGCGCAGGACCTTGAGCGTGACTTCGGTGCCCGGCTTGGTCTCCGCGACTTTGAGGCGAAATACCTTGCCCTCGGTGATAGGCTCGCCTTGGAAGGCGACGATGAGGTCGCCCTTTTCCAGCCCGGCCTTGGCAGCAGGCGTGCCCGGCAGGACGTCGGCAACGATCACGCCCTTGTCGGTCTTCTTGATGTGGTATTTGTCAAGCACCTTGTCCGCGTTGCGTTCGTCAAAGAATTGCCACGCGGCCTGGTCGTCAAGGTCATCCGGGTCAATGAACTGTATGCCGAGGTAGCCGCGCTCCACCTTGCCCTTTTCAATAAGGGTGGTCACCACGCGGTTGGCGAGTCGGGAGGGGACGGCAAATCCCAGGCCAGCGGATGCGCCGGTGGTGCTGACGATGAAGGTGTTGATGCCCACGACCTCACCGCGCAGGTTGACCAGCGGCCCACCGCTGTTGCCTGGATTGATGGCGGCGTCGGTCTGGATGTAGTCCTCGATGGCAAAGGGGCTGTCAATGACGCGTACGCCGCGGGGCTTGCCGCCTTCAAACACGCGCCCCTCGGTAGTCTTGGCGCTGATGATGCCCGCGGTCACCGTATGGCCGAAGCCCATGGGGTTACCGATGGCCATCACCCACTCGCCGATGCGCAGCTTTTCGGAATCTCCCCACGAGAGGGCAGGAAAGCCGTCGCCGTCCACCTTGATGACCGCCAGTTCCGTGTTGGGGTCGCGCCGGACCTCCTTGGCGACGTAACTGCCACCGTTCAAAAAGGTGATGGTGATGTCTTTTGCCTCGATGCCGCGCACCACGTGGTTGTTGGTGACGATATAGCCGCGCGGGTCAATGACGAAGCCGGAGCCGAGGCCGTGCTGCTCAAACTCGCGCTCCCGGGGCAGGATGCGCTCACGCCGGCGCCGGTCACGCTCGCGCTCGCTGGGCTCGTCCTCGCGCTCATCCGGTCCCCAGCCGAAGGGGTCAAACGGCCGGAAGAAGCGCCGGAAGGGGTCTGGCAATTCAAAGTAAAGTTCCGGCCGCCGCACCTTCTGCGTCGTACTGATAGCCACCACGGAGGGCAGGACGTAATCGGCCACCGCGGGGAAGAGGTCTGCAAAATTGCCGCCCTGCGCCAGCTCCTGCAGGCGTTTCTGGGCAGCTTCACGTTCCGCCGCCGCCGCACCCGCGGCGCCCCGGGTGACTGCCGCCACAGTCATCAGCGCGCCCACCACCACGAGAAGACTCGCACCGAGGAGTATCCGACCGGCTCGTCCACGCATGAGACGCTCCTTCCATGCCTGCTGTTGCCACCGACTAATCACAGAAATTGCCCCCACGGGTTAGCCCTATTGTTGGTCTCACTCCCGTAGCATTACTCTAGCAGAGGCACTGCGATATTTTCAAGCGCGACGCTGTGCCAGGCGCAGGGCACGTCCGGGCCGGAATCCGCACCAGTGCCACCGAATAGAGCGGCAAATCAAGCGTAAGGTGATTGCCGGAGAGTTCCCCTTTGGTGTCCACCGGCATCACCCGATTGGGTGCCGCGAGGGTATTGGCATCCCAGGGGGAGTCAGCATGCAGCAGCCGCATCTCAAACGTCCCTGCCGTGGGGAAGTTGCAAATCTCCACCTCCACCCTGACCGACGCGTTCGTGCCGCGGTGCGCCAGCGACACCAGGAGCGCGTCATCGAGAGCCACCGCTGCCACCGCGTCCACGACCCCGAACGCGGCACCGCGCAGGCCCATGGTTTCCCCCCGCGGCGAGACGCATGGCGGCTCCTCCACGCCCGCGGCCAGTTCCACCGCCACCGGTGTCGCCCCCGCGAAGGCGGCGAACATCGCCTGTGCGTGGTGGCAGGGATTCGGGTAGACCCGCTCGCGCTCCTTGCGCAGTCCGCCGCCGTGGTTCACCGTGGCCGAGTGCGTAATCATCTCAATGAACGGCACGAGGCGCACCCCTAGGTGATAGAAGAGCGTGTCGTAGATGGCCTCGGCCATGGTGGCGGGGGTTACGATGTTCTCGCGGGTGAGACGCACCGCCTCGCCCGGTTCCGGCGGCTTCGGCCCCTGGAAGAGTTGCATCTCGGTAATCGCGAGGCGCGGCTCGGCAATACCCGCGGCGCGCATCTGGTCGCGGAGGCGGATATAGGCTTGCTCATGGGCGAGTGGGAAGGCCATTGAGTCGCGGAAGACATCAAGTGGGTCGGTCGCCGCCGGTAGCGCCCCGCCGATGAGGACATGGTCGCTGATGCTGCGCACCAGTGCAGCGTTCTCCGCGAGGAGACGACCATTCCAGTCCTCGCCTCGCCATGCCACCAGCGGCGCGCAGCCGCAGGCAATGAATTGGATGTCCGTGTCCACTGCACGCATGGCTTGGACGAACTGGCGGTAGCGGTCGGCATAGCCCGCCGCGGTCGTCCAGAAGCGCTGGTGGCGCCCGTATATCTCATTGCCGATCTCCCAGTAGCGCACGCGGTATGGTTCGGAGTGTCCATTGGCGGCGCGCCGCGCACCCTGTGGTGAATCGGCGGGGCCGTTGCAGTACTCCACCCAGCGCGCTGCCTCCTCCGGCGTGCCGTCGCCTGCGTTGATGCAGATGAGCGGCTCGCAGCCGACATCGCGGCAGAACTGGATAAACTCGTCGGTGCCAAAGAGATTGGGCTCAACGCCGCCCCAGGCGTAGTTGGGCCGCGTCGGGCGCGCGTCGGGCGGGCCGATGCCGTCCTCCCAGTGGTAGGAACTGGCGAAGTTGCCGCCCGGCCAGCGCAAGATGGGCAGGCGCGATTCCCGCAGGAGGCGCACCACGTCGGGGTCGGCCCCGTGCACGGCGTCGGCAGGTTCAAGGAGGACGCGCGCGACCACGAACTGCCCCGGCGCTAGCGCGGTCAGAGTTAGCCGGTAGATGGCCTCTGCTGGTGCGCTGGGCTCTAGGGTAATCTCGCCGGTGAACGCGGCCCACCGCGCCGAGAGACCCCGCACTTCGGCAGTGGCCAGCGGCACGGTGGCGCCCTCCGGAATGAGAGCGATTTGCAGCGCCGATATCTGATTGGAGCGTGCCACCACCCGCCAGCGGAAGCGGCGCACGCGGTGCAGCGGCAGGTGCGTCCATTGGGCGATGCCCTGTCCGGCGGCGCGCACCTCGACGCGCTGGGCACGGCCACCATGCGGGCCGACATCCGGACTCGTGCGCACCGCCTCGCGTTCGCCCTCGCGCACCCAGAAATGCGCCAGGCCATCGGCGCGGGCCTCGATCATTTTCTCCACCTCGCCCGCCGGCACACCCAGCCGCGCCGCCCCGTTGCGAATCTGTTCGACAATCTTCTCCTCATCGGACTGAAATCTTGCCCCGCCGTCGGGCAGCCGACCCGCGCCGCCGAACGGGAACTCGGCGAACGTCGGATTGCGCAGAATTTGCGCCCACATGCCATTGGCAATGTTGGCGCCGAGGTGCTCGCAGAACTTGCCGGTGAGGAATGCCGGCACGCGGTGCGGTGCGCGCACTGCCGCCTGGATCCGCAACCTCGCGTGCGTGGGGTCGTTCGTCGGCGTGAAGCGCCAGCATCCCGCCTCAGCTATTTTCTCCTCCTGCTCCATTCTGGTGCTGCTCCCCCTGCGGCCGCAAATGACAGTGCTCCAGGGGCAGGATGGCCGCAAGCGTGAGAATCCCGCCCCCGAGAAAGACGACGCAATGCATCTTGTCGAGCAGCACCCCCGTGCCGCTTGACGCGATTACGCTGATGGGCAGAAGGGCGATGGCGGTCAGCGCCGAGTAGCCGACGCGCCGCCCGCGTGGGAAGAGGCGCATGGTGAAGGGCAGGTTGCTGACGGCCATCGCCCCGTGACCGAGGGCCGAGACGAAAATGGCGGCGGCAAAGCCGTAGCGCGAGGTCACCGCGGTCATTGCCAGCGTGGCGCCGGCGAGCATGACCAGACCCATCTCCATCATCCGCTTCGGTCCCAGCGTGTCCACTATCGCACCAAAGCCGAGATGGCCCGCTATCGTGGCCGCCTGCGTCGCCATCGTGAAGCCGCCCACTGCGAACGCGGCGCTGACGCCGTAGTATTGCGCTGCGTACATTGCGTAGAAGGCACCCACGCTCGTGCCGAGGCGCAGAAGGAGGCTGTAAAGGAGAAACCAGCGGTAGTTGGCATCGTCGCGCAGGACCGCCAGTAGTTCGCGGTAGTAGTGCCGGCGCGGCACTTTCGGCCGGGCCGCTCCTGTGGGCGATTCGTCAACTATGGCGAAAATCAGCCATGACATCACCATGGACCCAAAGCCAATGGCATAAATGAGCGCAAAGTTGCCGGGGAACGCAATCCTGGCAATGATGGCCGCGTTGACTCCCGCCGCGGCCATGCCCAGCGCCGAGGCAATGGAGTTGCGCAGGCCGAACAACCGCCCCGTCCATTCCGGCGGCACCGTCTCGGCCACCAGGTCCATCCACGGTGCTACCAGGACGCACACGCTCAGACCGCCGATGACCTGTCCGGCGGCGATAATGACCAGCCCCCAGTGCGGGCGGGCGCTGCCGAAGAAGAACACCCCAAGCGCAGTGGTCAGGAGTGGCAGGCGCTGACCGATGCCCAGCAGGAGGACGAGGCGCTTCTTTCGTCGCACCGCCTCTACCTCCCGCGCCACCAGGAACTGGAGGACCGACGTGGCCAGGCCGAGCGAGCCGAGGAAGCCCAGCGCCGAGGCCGAATAGCCCATCTTCGTCAGGAGCAACTGCAGCACGAGGCCGCCGACGACGTGGCCGCTGAATGAGGCGAAGATGCCTTCCACTAGGTGACAGAGGAAGTTGGCCCGTGCCGGGCCGAAGCGACTGTCAAGATATGCCCGCAACCGTAGCGTCAACCCGCGCTCCTTCACCCGCGCCCTTCCCACAAGACATAAAGTGATACCATTTTAGCCTGCTGACACTAGGCTGCTACATCGCTCTTGCTGCGTTCCTCGTGTGGCCGGGCCCTGCCCAATGTGGCTATCGGTCTATCGGTGTTCACGGCGGAGGCTTTGTAGGGGGAGGCAGCGTCAGGGTTGTGGCTTGGGCTCAACGAACGCAAAAGGGTCCTGTCGCAGGGCGGCCAGCGCCCGCTCCCACATCACACGGCATTCCACGATGTGCACCGTGGCGGCGAGAACTTTTCCCGTGCGCAGGCCGTCCTCACCGAGGAGCGCGGCGAGGCGGTCGTAACGCTGCCGCCAGCTGGAAAAGTCATGCCTGCGGCAGGACATGGCTATCTCCCGCCCGTCAGCGAGGATAACACGATAGCGGACGACCGAGCCAAAGAGATAAGGCGGCACGACAAGTTCCTCGACGGCGTGCATCGAGGTATTGGGGCGCAGGCCGCAGCCAAGAAAGAGAATCTGCCCGCCGCGGTCGCGCAGGCGGCGGTAGGGGGAGTGCGGCCCGCAGGGCGTTTCGTCCAGGATGTGCCCGGCGAGCATCTCTGCTGCTGCCGGGCCGACGCCGCAGACCGAGTGGGTTGGGTTGACGCTGCGCAAGGTGCCCGACCGTGTGCGAAAGTGCTCCGGGATGGCCCCGACGCAGGAGGGAGTGTGCCGGACGTCAAAGAGCGGCCGAGCCGCATCTACAAACGCGTATGAGAGGGCAGGCATGAGGAGCGTGCCCTGCGTGCCGAGTGCCTCCAGCAGTCCCTGCACCACCGTCTCTGGCCCGCCGGGCACATAACCCAGAGAACGCAACGACGAGTGCACGAGCACTGCCCCACCGGGCCGCAGCCCCGCCGCCACCAGCGCCGATGCAATCTCCTGGCGCGCCTGTCTTGCGTCCATGCCGCAGTTTTACCGCCTTTGCAATGATTATACTTCACTGTGCGGGCGCAGGGGAGGTGAGTCGGTTGTCGGCATGCCCTCTGGTGCGCATTTGCCCGTGGCGCCGCTTTGCGATACGATAGGTGCGCGGATTTGTCGTGAGGAAAGTCAGTCACTCTGCGGACGCGAGCGGTTGATGGTTGTTATTCTGGACTACGGCGCGGGCAACTTGGCGAGCGTTCTGCGCGCCGTGGAATATCTCGGCCATGCCGCGATGATAACCGCCGATCCCGACATCCTCCGGCGCGCCGAGCGTGTGATTTTCCCCGGCGTCGGCGCCGCCGGCGAGACGATGCGCCATCTGCGCCAGGCGGGACTTGACCGAGTCCTTGCGGAAGATATCTTCGCCGCCGGCAAGCCGCTCCTGGGCATCTGCATCGGCATCCAGGTCATCTTCGCGCGCAGCGAGGAGGATGACGCCACCTGCCTCGGGTTCCTTCCTGGCGAAGTGCGGCGCTTCCCCCGCGAGGGCGGGCTGAAAGTGCCGCAGATCGGCTGGAACCAGGTGCGCTTCGTCCGGCCCCATCCGCTTTTTGCTGGCATTGAGGACGACTCAGAGTTCTATTTCGTCAATTCTTATTATCCGGTTCCCGCTGAGCCGGAGCACGTCCTGGCGACGACGGAATATGGAGTAACCTTCACCTCGGTAGTCGGCTGTCGCAACCTGGTGGCGACCCAGTTTCACCTGGAGAAGAGCGGACGCGTAGGGCTAAAGATGCTGGACAACTTCTGCCGGTGGCAGCCAGAGTAGAACATTGGGGGCAAAGGTGGTGCTGCTGACATGCTGACCAGGCGCATCATTCCATGTCTTGATGTGCGTGCTGGCAAGGTCACCAAGGGCATCAGGTTCAAGGACAACGTGGATGTTGGCGACCCGGTGGCGATGGCGCGGCTCTACTACGAGGACGGGGCGGACGAAATCATGTTTTACGACATCACCGCCTCGCCCGAGGGGCGGGGGATAATGATAGAGGTGGTGCGACGGGTGGCGCGTGAGATATTCATCCCCTTCAGCGTCGGCGGCGGGCTGCGCTCGCTGGAGGATATGCGCGCGGTGCTCCTGGCCGGAGCGGAGAAAGTGAGCGTGGACTCCGGCGCGGTGCGACAGCCGGAGATTATCCGGGAGGGGGCACGGCGCTTCGGGCGGCAGTGCATCGTCCTGAGCATGCAGGTGCGGCGGGTGGCGCCCAGCGCGCAGGTGCCCAGTGGCTTTGAGGTAGTCATTGACGGCGGGCGGGTGCCCACAGGCATGGATGCGGTCGCGTGGGCCTGTCGCGGCGAGGCACTCGGCGCGGGCGAATTGTGCATCAACAGCATTGACCGGGACGGCACCAGTGCGGGCTACGACATCCCGCTGACCGCTGCGATCGCTACCCGTGTCGGCATCCCGGTCATCGCCTCGGGCGGCGCCGGCACGCCGGAGCACATCTACGAGGCGTGCACCGCGGGCCGAGCTGACGCGGCAATTGTTGCCTCTATGATTCACTATGGGCGCTGGACTATTGCGGGCATCAAGGAACGCCTCGCGGCCATGGGCCTGCCTGTGCGGCGACATTGGTGAGGATGAGCGCGACGCCGGTCGGGATTTCGCCGGATGGGGATGCAGCGCACGCCGAGCGCGGGGTCATGACTCTCGGCGAGCACCTGGAGGAATTGCGACTCCGCGTCTTTCGCTGTCTCCTCGTCCTCATCGCGGCCTTTGTCGTGTGCTGGCTCTGGAAAGAGCCGCTGATGCGGCTGGTGGCGCGCCCGCACATCCTGACGATGCGTCGGCTGGGGCTGCCGGAGGTCCTGCGCGTTACCCAGTATCCCGAAGGATTCTTCGCCTATCTCAAACTGACCCTGGTTGCCGCCTTGGCGCTCAGCGTGCCCTACATCCTCCACCAGGTCTGGGCCTTTGTCGCCGTCGGCCTCTACGCCCGTGAGCGCCAATGGGTGTTGCGCTTCGCGCCGGTTTCTTTCCTCCTCTTCGCCGGCGGCATGGTATTCGGCTTCTTCGTCCTCATCCCCATCGGCCTGCGTTTCCTCGCCGCCATGGGCCAGCCGCTCTTTGAGCCGATCTTCACCGTAGGCGCTTACCTGCCGCTCGTTGGCCTCCTGACGCTGGCGACGGGCATCGTTTTCCAGTTGCCTCTGGCGATGCTCTTTTTGGCGCGCTTGGGCGTCATCGCGCCGGACCAGTATCGCCGCATGCGGCGGTATGCCATCGTCATCATGCTCTTCACCGCCGCAGTGGTTACCCCCACGCCCGATCCGTTCACACAATGCCTCCTGGCGGCGCCGATGCTCCTCCTCTACGAGGTCGGGATTGTTGCCTGCCAACCGCGCTGGCGGCACATTCTTGTGGTAAGTCTCATGGTGCTGATGCTGGCTGCGGCTCCGGTTGCCTACCATTTTTATGCTCGCTGGCGTGATGAGCGGGCAGCGCTGGTTACCCACGGCGATGGCCAGGTGTGGCGCGGCGAAATGCGTGCGGGTGTGGTGCCGCCGACGCCGGTGGCGGTGGGCGACGAGTGCGTGGCGAGTGGGGCCACGCCGATGCGCCTGGCATTGGGCGAAGCGATTGAAGCCGACCTGCGTCAGGGCGGGCGCATCCGCCTCGCTGGCCGTCGCTTGGTTCATCTCCTCGCCGGCGAACTGTGGGTGCACAGCCATCGGGTGGAGGAGGCCGTGCGCGTGCGCGCCGATGAAGTCGCGCTCACCATTGAGAACGCCGCCGCCGACCTCATTCGGGAGGAGGATGGCCTGCGCGTCGTGGTCGCGCGGGGAGAGGTGCGGTTCGCTGCGGGCGGCAGTGTCGGCACAATCCGCGCAGGGCGTGAGCGGTTTTTCCCGCGTTGGGAACGGGAGGTGGAACCAGTAGGGCCGCCATCCTGGCGGCAGGGCGCCAACAGCGAAGGAAAGCGGCCATGAGCGACAAGCGCTACGCCGTGCTCTTTCGGCCGGAGGCCAGACCCGATATGGCGCTGGTGGCGGCCATGATCGCGGCCATCAGGTCTATCCCCCGGTTTGATGCGGTGCGCACCCTCGCGGACTGCGCCGGAATTGTGTGCCGCGACCTCGGCGAGGAAGATGCGCGCGTGCTCGCCGCCGGCCTGACGGCGAAAGGCATGCCGGCGATCAGCATTGCGGAGGAGAGGCTAGTGCCGCTGCCGCCGGCAACCATCATCGGCGAAGCGCGCCTGGAGGAGATGAGCCTCCTTGTCCGGCCACTGGGGGCGACCGAGGATACACTTTTTGAGGACATTCCATGGAGGCGTGTGCGATTCCTCGTTGGGGCGCGGGTGCACTCAACGGAAATAGTTACGCGCATCTCGGTCAAGCAGGAACTGGTCAGGCGCGGCACGACCAGAGAGGGCGGGGTGGGTGTGCAGTTCCGCCCGCAGCAAGAGCAGATGGAGCAATCCACCTGGGCCTATATCCTGGACATCCTGGTGAACGCTCCCTGGCGGCGTTACCGCATTATTGCCGACCGCTTTTTCTACCGCTCCACCGGGCTGCCGCGGCAGGCCGCCTCCTTTGCCAATTTCGCCTTGCTGGTGCGGGCCATTGTGGAGCACGCCGCCAGTGCCGTGGTGGACCGGAGCGTGCGCCTCATCCTGGATGGCGACCCGCTGACGCGCTTGGAGGCCCGCAGCCCGCAACAGTACGAGAACTATCTCCTGTGGCGGTTGCAATTTCTGGGAGAGGCCGAGGATGCATGATGGGCGAGTGCCGCAGGCGGGGGAAATCGCCCTGTCCTGTGCCCACACCCGCTGGCTCTGGGTTGGGGTGCTGCTGATCGCCACGGCCCTGCGCCTCTGGGGCTTGGGCGCCAAGGCGCTCTGGCTTGATGAGGTCATGAGCCTGCGCCTGGCGACGCAGCCGACCCTGGGCCGCATGTTGGCGGAAGTGCGCAGTTACGACGCCCATCCGCCGCTGTATGCTATTTGCCAGTTTCTCTGGATGCGTCTTGCCCCCGTGCGCTGGGACACGCAGGAGATTCGCTGGGGCGCCGACCCGAACCTGCGCGTGGATGGTTTCGCCCGGCTTCCTTCAGTTGCGTTCGGCGTAGCGGCGGTGGCGATGATGATACTGGTGGGCACGCGACTGTTCGGTCGCGTGCTCGGCCTTGTGGCTGGTGGCCTGCTCGCGATGTCGGCATACGCGGTGTACTTCAGCCAGGAGGGGCGTCCCTATGCGCTGGTCCTCTTCCTGAGCCTGGCCTTGACATACGTCCTCCTGCGCCTCCTCGACGCCGGCGAACGGTCGTCACCTTGGCTTTGGCTGGCCTACGTCTTCATCGGTGCTGCGTCGCTGTACACCTACGTGCTGTCCTTCCTCGTCATCGCGGGCCATGTGGTGATATTCCTGGTGTGCGGGCGGCGGTCGGTGCGGAACATTACGGCCCTGGGCGTGGCGCTGGTTGCGATGGGCCTGCTCTTCTTGCCTTGGCTGCCGACGGTTCAGGCGCGGCGCGCGACGCTAGCGCGCATCCTGGCAACGGGCGCACCGTCGCCCCTGCGCGCATGGGACCTCCTGGATGCGCCGCGCGAGTGGCTCTTCGGCCCGCTGCGCCTGCCGGGGACAGACGTGGCGCTTGCACTCGCCGCCCTGGGACTTCTCGTCGGGCTCGCCTTCAGTTACAGCGGCAAACGCCAAACGCTGGCCATCCTCGCCGCGCTCATCCTGGTCCCGACGGTCCTCTACGTGGCGCTGCCGATGCCGCGGGTGCACGTTTTTGAGAGCAAGCACCTGATTTTCGTCATGCCGCCCTGTCTTCTGCTCATTGTGGGCGCGCTGGCGAACCGCGCCTGGCGGCTGGTGACCGGCGGGATGCTGCTCGCCGTGGCGATCGGCAACGTCGGCGAACTCTCCGTGTACCTGAGCGGGGAGTATCAGAAGGAGCGCTGGTGGGCACTGGCCAACTTTATCCGCGAGGAGGGGCGCGCCGGCGACATCATCCTCATTAATCCCGCATACGCCGGCTACGCGCTGAAATATCACTACCGCGGGGGCCTGCCGGTGGCGGGCGCACCGACAGAGGAAGTCGCGGAGCACATGGCGAACCTGGCGGCGCGCGTATGCCCCGGCGGGCACCATCGCGTCATCCTCATCAATTGCCACAGCCGCGTCTCACGGCCCACGCTGGGAGTCGCGCACCACATTGATGAACACTGGCGGCGTGAAGGCGAGATTACCGTCTTTCCGGGCGCCACCGGCACCATTCTCGCCTCAATTCACGTGCCCAAGTAGGAAAGGCAGGCGGTGTCGGGCCTCACGGCGCTGGTGGGGCAACTACCACCCTCTCCTCGCCATGAAGGCGGTATGCCAGGATTTCGATTTTCATCTGGCCAATGAGCGGGAGGAGGTCAACGAGCGACTGCCCCCAGGAGCCGGTGCGAAGCGAACTATCACTGAGTTTGATCCGTGCGGCGCTGACGAAGGGACCGGGCAGGGCAGCGTCAAGGGCCGCCCACTCGCCCACGTACACCTCCGTCCACATGTGATAGGCAAAGACGCCGCGCCAGCAGGCGAGGCCAACCGCCACCCGCGCAGGCAGGCCGACGGCACGGCAAAGCGCGGCGAGGGTGACGGCGTGTTCTGTGCAGTCGCCAGCGCGCGTCTGCAGGGTTTCCCTGGCGGAGGCGAAGCCGACGCTGAGGTCCTTGACCCGAATGTTGTCGCGCACCCATGATTCCAGCCGCTTGGCTGCCTCCCACTGGTCGCGTGCGCCTGCGGTTGCCTGGCGCGCCACCGCCACAATTTCCGCATCGTCGCTCTGGATGTACGGCCCGGGCAGGCGATATTCCTCCGCCACGTTCTCGACCGCCCCGCCCGGCTGCCGCTCGCTGGGGTCAAAGGCGGGCGGGCGCGCTGGCGGCGGCGCAACCTCGACGCGCACCCAGACCGCATCGCCCTCGCGCCGGACGATGGTCTGCCGCCGGTCGGGGGGCGGCTGATGTTTGAGGCGCTCCCCTGGCGCGCTCAGCCGATAGAGCACCTCCACCACGCGCTCCGGGGCAGGAAGGACGACGTTCGGACGGACGACGAATTGGCTGACCAGGTCGGGAAACTCCTCCACCTCGCGCAGGGCTTCCTCTCGCGTGGCCAGGTGGGTCTCCACTCCGCCCATGAGGGGGATGTGGCTCTTCACCACCCGCCCCTGCCCGTCCAGCCAGGCGGTGAGAGTTAGCTGCGGCATAGCTTCCACCGTCGTGGTGACGCGACGCAGCCGCTCAATGCCACGCAGAAGCGGGACTTCTTCCAGGTTGCCGACTTTCACGGTAGCCTTGCTGATGGTCACGAGGTCAGGAACAAAGGTCTTGAACTCCACCTGCCTGCCGGGCGCGAGGTTGGCGGCGATGAGGCGATGTTGCGCCCAGGAGCCGATGACCTCCGGGTCCCACGGCAAAGTCCTGCGCGTGGTGGAGCCGGCGCTGTAGGTGGCCAGTTCCAGTTCCTGCTCGCGCACGGTGCCGGTGGCGAGGATAGCCATGGTGGAAGCCCGCGTGGCGATTGCGAAACTGCGCAGACGCCCGGCAGCGTCCTCGTGCTGTTCCAGGGTCATCTCCACGGGCACCCGGGCCTGCTCGCGGGCGACGGTCATGCGCATGGTCTCGGTGGTCACGATGGGCGCCGCGGCGCCGCCAGCTTGCACCACCCGCGACCGCAGATAACCGACGCGTTGGCCAGCGAGGTGCACGACGTACCAGTTGTCCTGGAGGACCTTCTCCTCTGCCACCGTCGCCGCGCCGATGGTGGAGCTCAGGAGGCACAGCACGACCCACGCCCGCAGACTGCGCATGTTTCTGTCTCTGTTTGCTCGCTCCGGAAAGTCAACTGGCGCACGCGGAAGCGCCGCCAGTTGTCAGCGTCCGTGTCTCAGGCGGATGGCAGCTTCCCTGCTGATGGGGCCGATGGTCTGCATCCGCCGCATCGCCTCCTCCACGTCGTAAGGCACGCGACAGTAGGTCAGTTGATTGTCATCCACCAGCAGATAGCAGGCGCGCCAGTCGCCATCGCGTGGCTGGCCCACCGAGCCGGCGTTGATGATATACTTGTGCGTCGGCTCCAGTTCTATCCGGTATCCCATCGCCGCTGGTTCCAGGAGATCAAATCTATCGGTGATAACGCCAGGGATGTGGGTGTGGCCGACGAACAGGAGGCGCGGCGACATGTCAAAAATGTCCTGGAGTTTGTCGTAGTTGCCAAAGAAAACGTCCGTGGGCAGGATATACTCCAGGCGCTCATCAGGCGGGCGCGGCGAGCCGTGCACGTAGAGCGCCTCATTCTCCTCCCGGCGGCGGGGCAGGTTCTCCAGCCACTGCCAGCGCGCGCGCTTGCGGCCAACGCTCAGCGGGCCCGGCTTCAGCACCCGACGGGTGTACTCCACCGCCTCCTCCGCCAGCGGGTTGAACTGATGCGGCTCGGTGATGACCGCCCAATCGTGATTGCCGGAAATGGTCAAGCGGCAGGCCTGCTCCACCGCGTCAATGCACTCGGCGGGGTCAGCTCCATAGCCGACGGTGTCACCGAGGCAGAGGATGTCGCTGATGCCCCGCGCGCGGAGGTCGCTGAGCACCGCCTCCAGCGCCGGCAAGTTGGCGTGGACGTCGGAGATGATGGCGTACATGGTTCACTTGCCCGCCGGCCGCGCCTCGGGCGGCGGCTTTTTTATCTGGTCACGAATGGATTTCTCGTCCTCGCCCTTCCGGTTGCTCGGGATCTTGTAGCGGTCGTAGCCACACGCCGGACAGCGCACGCCGGGCGCGCCGGGCTTCTTGACGATGAACTTGTGGCCGCAGCGCAGGCAGATAGCTGCCGGATAGACGGCGCGTTCCTTACAGTTGCTGCACTTATCCGGCCAGCGCGTGGTGCTCGGGCGGGCGCTGATGTTCTTGCAACGCTCGCACTGGGTCTGCAGGTAGAGCGCCGGCCGTGCCCAGCGCGAGACCACCAGCAGCAGGAGCGCCACGACGAGAACGGCGCCAAGGGCGATGCCGGCGGTGCGCGCCGGCGTGCCGCTCGCTCCGAAGATGACCTCCAGCGGCGAACGCCGGGTGCTGACCTGCGTCTGCACCAGGCAGATCAGGCCGCGGCCGCGGCGCGCCTGGGCCTGGAGCAGTGCCTCCACCTCCTTCTCGGTGAGGAGGCGCTTCTCGTAAAGCAGGAGCGCCAGGGGTGGCGGCGTCTCGCCCTTCTCGGCAATCGCCATTTGCGCCTGCTTCACCTGCAGGATCTGCTCGCGCGTCAACAGGCCGTTGGCCGCCGCCACCTCACAGAGCAAATCCTCGGAGGCATCCTGCCAGGCGTGCGTGCGCACCAGGAGCACCGCCTCCACCTGCCTGCGGCTCAGCGCCCCCTGTTTGACGAGGATCTCGCCCAGGGTGGGAATATGCCCCGCGCGACCGATGTACTGCCTTTGCCGGTTGAGGGCCTCGCTGTACTGGTTCGCAGTGATGAGGCCGGCCCACTGCGCGATCTTGCCGAAGCGGATATCCTCCAGGGCATATCCCTGGCTGCGGTCGGCAAGGGCGTATTCGATGGCGCCGCCGATGACCGGCAGGGCGCTGACGCGGCGCGCGCCGCACCTGGGACAGGCCTCCGGCCGGGTGCCTGAATTGTCCCGCCAGGCGGCGCCGCAGATGCGGCAGCGGAAAGCGCGTGCGTGGACGTCAAGGGTGGACGGGGCCATAAGGACTTTCGCTGCGCCGAGAAGGGCGCGCGGCCGGAGCCGCGTGTCCCCATGTCATCCCTGCGGCAATATCGCCATTCTAGCAGCGCACCGCGGCAGACGTCAACGAAAACGCCGGCACCACCTTCCATGGACTGGCCGGGGCCGCGACGGGCCTTTGCGCCGCCGGGGCACAACGTGCTACACTGCCGCGGCAAAGGAGGACCGATGCGCATCCTCGGCGTGGACCCCGGCACACGGCGGACCGGCTATGGCGTCCTGGAACTCGTCGGCGACCGCCTGACCCTCGTCACCTGCGGCGCGATTACCACCCGCGCGCGCGACCCCGTGTCCCTGCGGCTGAAGACCATCCACGAGCGGCTGGCCGAGATTATCGCCGCCTGCCGGCCAGAGGCGCTCGCCCTGGAAGAGGCATACTACGGCAAGAGCGTGCCCTCGGCCATCCGCATCGGCGAGGCGCGCGCCATTGCCCTGCTCTGCGCCGCCCAGGCCGGCATCCCTGTCTTTGAGTATCCCCCCGCTGTCGTCAAGAAGGCCTCCGTCGGCGTAGGCACGGCGCACAAATCGCAGGTGCAGACGATGGTGCAACGCATCCTCGGACTGGCCGCCCCGCCGGAGCCAGAAGACGCCGCCGATGCCCTCGCCATCGCCATCTGCCACTGCCACCGCGTCCTCTGGGGCGCCGGCCGCGGTGCCGGACAATAGCCACAACGCCCGCCGCCCTTCCCCGCGCGGAAGGAGTGACAGTGCGCGCTGCGGGCGCGTGACCGGCGCGCCTCGTTGCGGATGCGCACCCTATGCCTTCCCCTGTTCCTTCATCACCTTGCTGATGTATTTCACCGCGCCGCCAACGGTGTCCACCGCCAGCGCCTCGTCCTGATCCATCTCAATGCCAAACTCCTCCTCAAAGGCGGCGACGAGTTCAATGCTCTGGATGCTCTCGGCGCCCAGGTCGCGCACAAAGTGCGCCTCCGGCACAATCTTGGACTCATCCACCTTGAGGACTTCCTTGATCACCTTCTTCACCCGATCGGCCACCGTCATGCTTCCTTCCTCCTTTCCCATCGGCAGGGGCATCTTTTCCGCGCGGCGGGCATCAGCGGGCCAGCACGCGCAACGCGACATCATCCTCATATTCCGGCGAGACCAGCAGGCGCAGGCCCTCGCGCTGTTCAAACTCCTCCACGCCCAGGACCTCGCCGCGCGCCGGGTGCAGCCACTCGGCCCGGTAGCGGCCCGGCGGCAGCGCCAGGCGCACCCGCGCCGTGGGCGCACCACCGTTGAGATAGATGGCCCAGGCGCGGCCGGGGTCGGCGAGCGCGTATGGCGCGAATGTCTGCGGCCAGTGTCCCGGCAGTACTTCGCCCGCGGGCCGCAGCCGCGGCAGGTCGAAGCCCTGCATGAACTCCCGCAGGACCGCCAACTGGCGCCGCCAGGCGCGCCCGCCGAAGCCGGGGGTTTCTCCCGTCACGGGCGCGGTGCCGTCGGGGTGGGCACAGGTGAAGGAATAGTCCAGGTGGCTGAAAATGCCCGCGCCGGCGAGCACCACTCCCCACGCCTCTTTGCGGTAGGGCGCCATCGCCTGGCCCTTGAAGCCGGTCTCGTCGTCGGCGATGACGCGATTGAGGTGGTAGTTGTCGCCCACCGCCGAGGATTCGGCGTAGTGGAAGTTGAAGATGGACACCGCCGGGTGCGGCTCGACAATGCGCGCCGTGCGGTTGGCAATGTTCTGGGCAATGAGGTGCCGCCCCGCGTCCGCCGCGGCGAGCACCTCAATCATGTGCCGCTGCCACTCCTGGAAGGCGTCGGTGCCCCAGGCGACATATGGTTCGTTGATGATTTCGTAATAGACGTTGTCGCAGTCGCGGAGGGCGTCGGCGATGCGCCGCACCACCGCTTCCTGAACCCGCAGCAGGTCGGGGTGTTTGAGCGTATAGACCGCGGCACGGGGCACGGCGCCGACGCCGTTGACATTGCTGGCCGCGTTCATCGGACTCGCGGCCCAGAGTTCGTCGCTGTAGAAGTAGCAAAAGAGGACGAGTTCCACCACGATGCCGCGCCGCCCCGCCTGGTCCACGAAGTCCCGTAGCCGCCGGAAGTAGTCCTCGTCCCAGCGGTGCAGGTCGAACTTGTTGCCGCCGGCGCTGTAGCCGGGCGTCTCGCTGCGCGCCCAGGGGCAGATGAAGCGCCCCGGCGCCGGGGCTAGGGTGTTGTTCTCAATGCGGAAACTGCCCGGCAGTTCACGGTAGGTGCCGGAGAAGGTGCGCGTGAGGTTGAAGCCCCAGGACTGGAGTTCGTCGAGGTAACGCCCGTAATTGAAATCCAGATTCAGCACGGCGCCGTAATGTTCCCCGCTGGTGATGAGGAGAACGGGGCGCCCGCGGAACTCCAGGTAATGTGGATTCGCGGGACAGAGACGCAGCGGCGTCATTGTTCCAACTCCTCACCTGCCTGCGGTGACAATTCGGCAATCACCATCGGCAGCGACCAAGCGTATGATACACCATGGCGCCCACCGGCGGGAGACTGCACCATCCCGCCCCGCGGCGGGGCACCGTGGGCGCGGAGCACTCTTCTTGTAACCACCGCGACGGGCCGTTCTCCGCGTCCTCCGTGGTGCATTTGGGCCGTCGTTGCCGTGCTCGCCGGCCCTCGGGTCGCCGCGGTGCCTCAGCGGGCGGATTTGCGCAGGGCGGCGTTGCGCTCCTCGCGCGTGAGGTCAAATACCCGCTGGATGAGCGCCTCCTGCGCCGCGGTCAGCGTGCGCTTGCGGCGGCCCATGGCGATGCGCGCCGTCTCCAGTTGCGCCTTGATGCCGACCTTGAAGAGGCGGCCCTCCACGAACATGGTGAACGAAGGCACATACTTGGGCGGCAGGTGGCCGACGCCGACGATGTTGCACATGATGCCCAGGACCGTGCCGGTGTTCAGGCAGGTGCCGATGCTGGTCTTGGTGTGGTCGCCGATGAAGGCGCCGACCTTGGGGCTGCCGGTGTCCAGCAGTTGCCCCTCGCAATAGACCTGGACGTTGCTGTAATCGTTCTTGAGGTCGCTGTTGGTGGTGAGCGCGCCGAGGTTCACCCATTCGCCGACGTAGGCGTGGCCGAGGAAGCCGTCGTGATACTTGTTGCTGTAGGCGTGGATGATGGACTCCTCCACCTCGCCGCCGACGCGGCAGACCGGGCCGATGGCACAGCCCTCACGGATTTTGCCGCCGACGATGAGGCAGTTCTCGCCGATGGCGCACGGCCCTTCAATGCGCGTGTGTGCCTGGATCTTCGTGCCCGCGCCGATGATGATGGGGCCGCCGGTGGTGTCAAAGGTCACGTGTGGCTGCACTTCGGCGCCGGGGGCGAGGTAGAGTCGGTCGGTCGGCCCCCAGATGGCTGCCTGGTCGCTCATCTTGCCGTGGATGCCGCTGCGCCCCAGGGCCTGGAAGTCGTCCACGATGGCGGCGGCGTTGTGGTGGATGAGGTCCCAGGGATATTCAATGAGTTCCACGCCCGGCTCAGTGCGAGGCAGTTCAGCGCAGCAGCGCGCCGCCAGGTCAGCTGGGCTCTGCGCCGCCCAGCGGGCCAGGCGCTCCCTGCGGACGCGCGCCCAGACGAGTGTCTCACCCTTGCAGGCGCAGGCCTCGTCGCCCTGCGGCCGCAGCGTGCCGGCGAGGGCGAGGCTGCGGCCATTGACGAGGAAGAGGTCATCATCGCGGAGGGCGGCCGGGTCGTTGATGCGGGGCGGCGCAGCGGCAGTGCCGTCGGCGACGAGTTGCTCCGCGCAGACCTCGCGGAGTTCCTCGCGCAGGAACCAGGCCACCTGTGCGCCGGGGCACTGGCGGATAATCTTCTCCGCCAGCGTCGTCCGCCCGCAGCGCAGCGCAAACACCGGGCGGAGGTACGACAGCGGGTAAAAGCGGCTATGCTTCATGTCCTCGAAGATTACTACGCGCATGCAGCTCTCCTTTCCTTTCCTCATGCTCCCGAGGCAAGTTGATAGGTATCCCTGGCGATCATGAGTTCTTCGTTGGTGGGGATGACCCAGACCTGGATGCGGGAGTCGGGGGTGCTGATGCGAGCTTCGGTGGCGCGGCAGGTGGCATTGGCCTGGGGGTCGAGGGCGATGCCGAACGGCTCCAGGCCGGCCAGGATGGCGGCGCGGGTGTCCGGTCCGCGCTCGCCGATGCCGGCAGTAAAGACAATGGCGTCCACGCGGACGAGCACCGCGAGGTAGGCGCCGACGTACTTGCGGACGCGGTAATGGAAGCAGTCCAGCGCCAGTTGCGCGCGCGCATGTCCCTTGGCCGCCGCCTCCTCAATGAGACGCATGTCGTTGCTGACGCCGCTGATGCCGAGGACGCCGCTTTCCTTGTTGAGCAGTTGGTCAAGTTTTTCCACGGACATGCCGTCGCGGCGCAGGAGGTGGAAGAGGACGCCGGGGTCAATGTCGCCGCAGCGCGTGCCCATGATGAGGCCTTCCAGCGGCGTCAGGCCCATGCTGGTGTCCACCGACTTGCCGCCGCGCACTGCGGCGATGCTGCTGCCATTGCCGAGGTGGCAGAGGATGGCGTTGAACTGGTCAAGCGGGCGCTGCATCAGTTGCGCGGCGCGCTGGGCGATGTAGCGGAAGGAGGTGCCGTGGAAGCCGTATTTGCGGATGTGCTCCTCCTGGTAGAAGCGGTAGGGCAGGGCGTAGAGATAGGCGTGCGGCGGCAGCGTTTCGTGGAAGGCGGTGTCAAAGACGGCGACGTGCCGGGCGCGGCCAAAGAGGCGTCGGGCGGCGCGGATGCCCTTGAGGTTGGGCGGGTTGTGCAGCGGGGCCAGGGGACAGAGGGACTCAATGGTGGCCTCTACCGTGTCGTCAATGATGGCCGACTCGCGGAAGGCCTCGCCGCCGTGGACGACGCGGTGGCCGACGGCGCAGACCTCGTCGGCGGAGGCAATGACGCCGCCCTGCGGGGCCATGAGCGCCGCGGCCATCAGTTGCAGGGCGCGGTCGTGGTCGGGGCACTGGACCTCACGCTGCCACTCGCCGGCATCGGTGGCGTAGGCATGGGTGGAACTGGCCAGGCCGATTTTCTCCACATTGCCGCGAGCTAGGAGGCGCTCGCGAGGCATCTCGTAGAGGCGGTACTTGACCGAGGAACTGCCGCAGTTGACGACGAGGACGTTCATGGCAACGGCTCCGTAACCTGGGCGGCGGTGATGGTGGCGACGGCGACGATGTCGTCAGTGGTCGCGCCGCGGGAGAGGTCGTTGACGGGTCGGCGAAAACCCTGAAGGATGGGCCCGATGGCGCGCGCGCCGGCGAGGTATTGCGTGAGTTTGTAGGCGATGTTGCCGGCATCCAGGTCGGGGAAGATGAGGACGTTGGCGGCGCCGGCGAGCGGGCTGCGCGGGCATTTCTTGGCGGCGACGCGCGGCGAGAGGGCGGCGTCGCCCTGGAGCTCGCCGTCCATGAGGACGTCCGGGGCCAGTTGGCGCGCGAGTTCGCAGGCGCGGCGCACCTTGTCCACGCGCGCATGCGCGGCGCTGCCGTGGGTGGAGAAGGAGAGGAAGGCGACGCGTGGCTCCAGGCCGAGGAGGCTGCGCGCGGTGCGCGCGGTGGCCACGCCAATCTGCCCCAGTTCCGCGGCGGAGGGCTCAATATTCACGGCGCAGTCGGCGAAGAGGAAGACCTTGTCCTTCTCGCCCTGGAATTGCGGGACAATCATGATGAAGAAGGAGGAGGGCACGCTGACGCCGGGGGCGTAGCCGATGCAGTGGCTGGCGGCGAGGAGGAGTTGCGCCGTGGGCGAGCCGGCGCCGCCCACCATGCCGTCGGCGCCTCCGTGGGCAACGTGGAGCGCACCGAAGAAGAGGCCGCGCCTGGCCATGCGGCGGGCGATGCCGGGGCTGACCTGGCGCGAGTGGGCGTAGGTGCGGGCGTATTCTTCGGCGCGGGGGTCGGTGGCCGGGTCAATAATCTCCGCGGCATCCAGCGCGACGCCGGCGGCGGCCGCGGCCGCGCGAATGACATCCGGCCGGCCCAAGAGGACCGGCTGGGCGAGGTGCTCGCGGACCAGTTGGGCAGCGGCGCGCCAGACGCGCTCGTCCTCGGCCTCGGCGAGGACGATGCGGCGCGGCCGGGCGCGCGCGCGCGCGGCGAGTTGCGCCATCAGGTCCATGGGATTCTCCTTTCGCTCGGACCGGCCGGCGGGGGCCGACGCGTCCGGCAACTCGGACAGGGCGGAGGTGTTGAAGTTGGTTTTTCCTCTACTCTGGTGGGCTGCACCAGTGGTGTCTTGCAGGCGCGGGTGTGCGCGTGCGGGTCAGTGCACCGGCTGGAGCGGACGACGGTGTCATCGGACATCGTCGGCGCCGCCTGGAAACGGTGTGGGCAGCGGTAGCTGCCGTGCGGTGCAAGCAGGCAGGGGCGGTCGAACGCACCGCCCCTGCCGCCCAGGTGGGGCCTGTTGGATGGGTCGGGCACGGCGCTTCCTCCCGCGCTATTTGCCGAAGTGCTGGAGTTTGCTGGCGGCATCGCGGGTGATGACGAAGGTGACCTTCGGGTGCAGTTGCAGGGCGCTGGCGGGGACCATGCAGGTGATGGGGCCTTCCAGCGCTTTGGCGATGGCGTCGGCCTTGTTTTCGCCGGAGGCGAGGAGAATGATTTCCTCGGCCTCTAGGATGGTGCCGATGCCCATGGTGATGGCGCGGGTGGGAACGTCCTCGATGCGGGCGAAGAAGCGGGAGTTGTCTTTGATGGTCTGGGCGGTGAGTTCCGTGACATGGGTGCGCGAGCCGAGGCTGGTGCCGGGTTCGTTGAAGGCGATGTGGCCGTTGCTGCCGATGCCGAGGACCTGGATGTCAATGCCGCCGACGTCCTCAATCATCTCTTCGTAGGCGCAGCAGAAAGCATCGGGGTCTTTGGCCATGCCGTCGGGGACGTGGGTGTTCTTCTTGTTGATGCGGACGTGGTCAAAGAGGTTCTTGTCCATGAAGTAGCGGTAGGACTGATGATGGTCGGGGGGCAGGCCGACATATTCGTCAAGGTTGAAGGTGACGGCGGTGCTGAAGTCAATCTTGTTCTGTTTGTCCAGTTGGATGAGGCGCTCGTAGAGCGGCAGTGGGGTGCTGCCGGTGGCGAGGCCGAGGACAGGCGTGCTGCGTGAGTTCATGACGGCGGCGACGATCTCTGCGGCGCGTTGACCGAGTTCCTTCTTGTCCTTCACGATGACGACTTTCATGTGCGGCTCCTTTCTGGTGGTGGGGGCATCATGCCCTCTGCCAAGGTTTCCCAAAGAACGAGTCCATCATGGCGGCGGCGGCACCGAGGACGCAGGCCTGCTCGCCGAGGTGCGATATCTCCACGCGGATGGCGTCGCGCAGCGCGGGGAGGATGCGCGCGCGGAGGATGGCGGTGAATGCGGAGGCGAGCGGCTCCTGGTGGCGGGTGAGAACGCCGCCGAGGATGAGCAGCGAGGGGTTGAGGAGGTTGACGAGGTTGGCGGTGGCGCGGCCGAGTCGCTGGCCAGCCTCTGCCAGGAGCGTGTGGGCGAAGCGGTCGCCGCTGGCCGCGGCGCGAAAGAGGTCGTCCAGGGTGAGGTTGGGCGGCACGGCGCGGCCCTCGCGGCTGACGGCCTCGGCGTACTGGCGGAGGATGGCGTTGGGCGCGGCGAAGGTCTCCAGGCAGCCGCGGTTGCCACAGTAGCAGAGGGGGCCATTGTCCTCCACGGCAGTGTGGCCGAGTTCGCCGGCGTTGCCGTGTGCGCCGGCGCAGATGCGGCCGCCGATGACCGCGCCGACGGCGATGCCGCGTCCCATGTCCAGGTAGGCCAGGTGGTCGGCATCCTGCCAGCCGCCGAAGCGGTGCTCGCCGAACGCGGCGGCGCTGGCATGATTGAGGATGACGGGCCGGATGCCGATGCGTTCCTCCAGCGACTGCGCCAGTGGGACATTGTCCCACGTGGGCAGGCCGGGATAGTGGCGCGAGATGCGGTTGCCGTCGAGGATGATGCCGCTGACGGCAACGGCGATGCCGGCGAACCTGGTCGGTTGGTGGTGTTGGGGCAGCAGTGCCTGGAGGGCGCTGGCGAGTGCGTCAAGGGTAGCGGCGGCGTCTGGGCCGGTCTCGGTGAAGGAGCGTTGTTCAATAATGTGGCCATTGAGGCTGACGTGCGCGACAGCGAGGCGATTGTAGCCGAGTTCCACGCCAATGGCCGAGAGTGCGTCTGGTTTGAGGGTGAGAAGCGCGGCCTTGCGGCCGCCGTGGGATTCGCGGTAGTCAGACTCGGTAACCCATCCGCTTGCCAGAAGGTCGCGCACGGTGGTGCTGACGGTGGCGGGCGAGAGGGCGAGTTGGCGGGCGATATCGGGCCTTGAGGCGGGGCCGTGGTGGTGGATGAATCGTAGCGTTTCCCAGTGGATCTTGGTGAGTGGCTTCATCGGCAATTATGCGTTTATCTGGATTAGTTGCATGATTGCGCGGATATTATTTCCATTGGTGAACAATATAGCACGGCAATGGGCGTCAGTCAAGGGGATTGTTTCGCTTGTTGAATTTTCCTGAGGTGAGGTGGGGGTTGGGGCTGGGCCGTCGGATGTTGGAGGGGCAAGTCGAGGTGGGCGGAGTGGTTCGTGAACGCCAGGAGTGGGCGTGGGTATTGGTCGTGATGCGGAGTGCTGGACGAAGGTTCCGTGCGCTAAGGAGGGGGCGGGAAACTGGGGGCGAAGAAATAGGGGCCGGAATGGGGAGCGCTTGGGGCGGCGAAGTCGAGTTGAAATATGCCCGAATGGTGGCGAAAAATCTCTTGCAATTTGTTCAGGGGTGTGGTATAAATACAAGATGAGGGGCGGGGGGCATGCAGCTGCTGTCGCAGGAAAAAAAGATGTTGGAGGGGCTTGACAGCGGCAGAATGTGTGGTATAATTCTTAATGCGACTGGGAGGTCGCACTGCTGTTTGACAAGTGGAACGCCCTGTAAGCGCGAGGTTGTGAAAAGCGACCTCGCGCGGGGGAGCCTCGTCAACGACGAGAGTCTTTCCCGCGACCGAGGACAAACTCATCACGTTGAAAATGTCCGCCCCGCGAGGGGTGGGACGTAAGATTTTCAAGTGAAGGGTTTGATCCTGGCTCAGAGCGAACGCTGGCGGCGTGTCTGATTCATGCAAGTCGAGCGAGAAAGCCCCGCAAGGGGTGAGTAAAGCGGCGGACTGCTGAGTAATACGCAGGTAACCTGCCCGTCAGACCGGGATAACCCCGCGAAAGCGGGGCTAAGACTGGATATTATGCCGTGCTGCATGGTGCGGCATGAAAGGGTTGGGACCTCTACGGAGGCCTTCTGCTGACGGATGGGCCTGCGGCCTATCAGCTAGTTGGTAGGGTAACGGCCTACCAAGGCGAAGACGGGTAGCCGGCCTGAGAGGGTGGTCGGCCAGACTGGGACTGAGACACTGCCCAGACTCCTACGGGAGGCAGCAGAGGAGGATCATCCGCAATGGGCGCAAGCCTGACGGTGCGACGCCGCGTGGGGGATGAAGGCCTTCGGGTTGTAAACCCCTGTCAGAGGTGACGAAAGGGTGGAGGGTGAATAGCCTTTCACCTTGACTAGCCTCAGAGGAAGAGACGGCTAACTTCGTGCCAGCAGCAGCGGTAATACGGAGGTCTCGAGCGTTGCTCGGATTCACTGGGCGTAAAGGGCGCCTAGGCGGGGCTGCAAGTCGGGTATGAAATCCCCTTGGCTCAACCAGGGAACTGTGCCCGATACTGTGGCTCTAGAGTGCAGCAGAGGAGAGTGGAACTCCTGGTGGAGCGGTGAAATGCGTAGATATCAGGAGGAACGCCGGAGGCGAAAGCGATTCTCTGGGCTGCTACTGACGCTGACGCGCGAAAGCTAGGGGAGCAAACGGGATTAGATACCCCGGTAGTCCTAGCCGTAAACGATGGGCACTAGGTAGAGGGAATTCCGACGTTCTCTCTGCCGCAGCTAACGCGTTAAGTGCCCCGCCTGGGGACTACGGTCGCAAGACTAAAACTCAAAGGAATTGACGGGGGCTCGCACAAGCGGTGGAGCATGTGGCTCAATTCGAGGCAACGCGAAGAACCTTATCCTGGGCTTGACATGCCGGTGGTACAAACCCGAAAGGGGGAGGACCTCTTCACGGAGGAGCCGGCACAGGTGCTGCATGGCTGTCGTCAGCTCGTGTCGTGAGATGTTGGGTTAAGTCCCGTAACGAGCGAAACCCTTGCCCCTAGTTGCCAACGGGTCATGCCGGGGACTCTAGGGGGACTGCCGGTGTCAAACCGGAGGAAGGTGGGGATGACGTCAAGTCCTCATGGCCCTTATGCCCAGGGCTGCACACGTGCTACAATGGCCGGTACAAAGGGAAGCGAGACCGCGAGGTGGAGCGAATCCCTAAAAGCCGGTCCCAGTTCGGATTGGAGGCTGCAACCCGCCTCCATGAAGCCGGAATCGCTAGTAATCGCGGATCAGCTACGCCGCGGTGAATATGTTCCCGAGCCTTGTACACACCGCCCGTCAAGTCATGGGAGCTGGGGGTACCCGAAGTCACCTACCTAACCCCGCGTCAGCGGGGAGGGAGGTGCCGAAGGTAAACCTGGTGACTGGGACTAAGTCGTAACAAGGTAGCCGTAGGAGAACCTGCGGCTGGATCACCTCCTTTCTAGGGATACTAGAAGGGTGTGCTCTCCTCTTCAGAGGTGAGCACGGTCGGCGCAACTTCGTGCACAGGGCGTTCCACATCGTTCCCGTCGTTCCCCATGACAACCGCCACGCGGATGGTCACCAGGGGAAGGCGGCCGACCGCGCAGGCGGGCCTATAGCTCAGGTGGTAAGAGCGCACGCCTGATAAGCGTGAGGTCAGTGGTTCGATTCCACTTAGGCCCACCATCTCGGCGGCGGGCCGCCTCACGACTCTGGCGAGGCGACAACGATGTCGCGCTATCCGATGCCCTCGCGGCGGTCTGGGGACGTAGCTCAGCTGGGAGAGCGGCTGGTTTGCAACCAGCAGGTCGGCGGTTCGAATCCGCTCGTCTCCACCAGTCTCTGGATTCCGGAGCCGAACGGCTCGGCCTTCCGGGCCATTCGGCTCCTGAATCTCGCTCAGGAACCCCGGCGACGGGGCGATGCTCTTTGACAAGTGAATCGCGGAGAGTGGCCAGATCACACTCTTTGTCGGATGATCGCGACTTGCAGGTTCCGCGTCAGCGGAATCTTCAGGTTTGTGGTCAAGCTACTAAGGGTGCAGGGTGGATGCCTTGGCGCTGGCCGCCGATGAAGGACGCGGAAGGCTGCGATAAGCCTCGGGTAGCTGCCAAACAAGCCTTGACCCGGGGATCTCCGAATGGGGTAACCCGCCATCCCTAATCGGATGGCATCCGTATCTGAATCCATAGGATACGGAGGGACACGGGCTGAACTGAAACATCTCAGTAAGCCCAGGAAAAGAAAGAAACCTCGACTCCCCCAGTAGCGGCGAGCGAAAAGGGACGAGCCCAAACCGCACTCTCGTGATAGCCCTTACGCGTTGAGCGTGCGGGGTAGCGGGGCCTGGATGCGTGCCGGTAAGGCGGCACGGGGAAGTTACAAACGCCAACCTAGCCGAAGCGGGCTGGAAATCCCCACCACAGAAGGTGAAAGTCCCGTAGGCAAAAGGGGCAGCGCTTCCTTTCCGGGTACCCAAGTAGCATCGGCCTCGTGGAAGCCGGTGTGAATCCGGGAGGACCACCTCCCAAGGCTAAGTACGTGCCAGCGACCGATAGCGCACAGTAGCGTGAGTGAAAGGTGAAAAGTACCCCTGCTAGGGGAGTGAAATAGTACCTGAAACCGTGCACCTACAAGCGGTGGGAGCCCTATGTCCGGCGGTCCGCAAGGACCAAAGGAAACGGGTGACCGCGTGCCTTTTGCTTAATGATCCGGCGAGTTGCCGTGTGCTGCCAGGTTAATCCCGTCAGGGGAGGAGCCGTAGCGAAAGCGAGTCCCAAAAGGGCGTGGGCCGGTGCAACCCCGGCCCGGAGTAGCATACGGCAGACCCGAAACCAGGTGATCTACCCATGGCCAGGTTGAAGCGGGTGTAGCAACCCGTGGAGGACCGAACCCAGCAACGTTGAAAAGTTGCGGGATGAGCTGTGGGGAGGAGTAAAAGTCTAATCAAACCTGGAGATATCTGGTTCTCCCCGAAATAGCTATTGGGCTAGCCTCACGTAACTACGCTGCGGGGGTAGAGCACTGAATGAGTCATGGGGCCCACCAGGCTGCCGGACTCAATCAAACTCCGAATACCGTGGCGACTACCGTGGGAGTAAGACTACGGGGGATAAGCTTCGTGGTCAAAAGGGAAATAGCCCGGATCGCCAGCTAAGGCCCCGAAATGCGGACTAAGTGCCAAAGGAAGTGGAGATGCGAAGACAGCTGGGATGTTGGCTTAGAAGCAGCCATCATTTAAAAAGTGCGTAACAGCTTACCAGTCGATGCGTCTCTGCGCCGAAAATTAACGGGACTAAGCCGCTGCCGAAGCTGCGGGTTCCGTCCCACAAGGACGGAGCGGTAGGGGAGCGTTCCACCAGGTGGAAGGGTGACGGTGACGACACCTCGACTGCGTGGAAGTGATGATGCCGGAACGAGTAGCGATAAAGGGTGTGAGAAGCAACCCTCGCCGAAAGCCTAAGGTTTCCTGGGGAAGGTAACTCCGCCCAGGGTTAGTCGGACCCTAAGTCGAGGCCGAAAGGCGTGGACGATGGACGACAGGTTAATATTCCTGTACTCTCCGCCGATGTCTGAGCGATGGGGGATAGGAGGCCGGACGGTCAGCCAACTCCGATAGCTACGGACGGTCCAAGCCTGCGGGATGGCTCCAGGCAAATCCAGAGCACCAACATCCCAAAGGCGAGTGCGGGGCGCAAGCCCGTAAGTGACCCGAAGGTCCTCCCACGAAACGCCCTCTAGCAAGTCGGCGGGGATCCGTACCGCAAACTGACACAGGTAGGCTAGGAGAGGATCCTCAGGCGCTCGGGAGAACTCCGGTCAAGGAACTAGGCAATCTGACCCCGTAACTTCGGGATAAGGGGTGCCTCCCGCCGTCGGTTCGATTCCGGACTGGCGGCAGGGGGCCGCAGGAATCGGGTCAAGCGACTGTTTACTAAAAACACAGGTCTCTGCCAAGACGCAAGTCTACGTATAGAGACCGACGCGTGCCCGCTGCCAGAAAGTCAAGGCTATGGGTCATCTCGCCCTCACGGGTGGGAGAAGCTCAGAACCGAAGCTCTGGTGAAGGGCGGCTCTAACTATGAGAGTCCTAAGGTAGCGAAGTCCCTTGTCGGGTAAGTTCCGACCTGCACGAAACGCGTAACGACTTGACCAGTGTCTCGATCGGAGACCCGGCGAAACTGAAGCAGTGGTGAAGATACCACTTCCCCGCACCAAGACGAAAAGACCCCGTGAACCTTTACTGTAGCCTGGCATTGGGTTTGGGTGTGGCCTGTGTAGTATAGGTGGGAGACTACGAAGTCCCGCCGCCAGGCGGGATGGAGTCGCCAGTGAAATACCACCCTGGTTACATCGAAATTCTAACCCACCGCCGTGAAGCCGGCGTGGGGACAGTGCTTGGTGGGCAGTTTGACTGGGGCGGTTTCCTCCTAAAAGGTAACGGAGGAGTCCAAAGGCGCGCTCAGTGCGGTTGGCAATCGCACGCCGAGCGTAAGGGTATAAGCGCGCTTAACTGCGAGACTGGTACGTCGAGCAGGTGTGAAAGCAGGGCCTAGTGATCCGGTGGACTTCCGTGTGGAAGGGCCATCGCTCATCAGACAAAAGGTACTCCGGGGATAACAGGCTGATCTCCCCCAAGCGTCCACAGCGACGGGGAGGTTTGGCACCTCGATGTCGGCTCATCGCATCCTGGGGCTGGAGAAGGTCCCAAGGGTTGGGCTGTTCGCCCATTAAAGCGGTACGCGAGCTGGGTTTAGACCGTCGTGAGACAGGTCGGTCTCTATCTGGTGTGGGCGTAGGATACTTGAGGAGCCCCGCCCCTAGTACGAGAGGACTGGGGTGGACGAACCTCTGGTGAACCAGTTGTCGCGCTAGCGGCACCGCTGGGTAACTATGTTCGGCAAGGATAAACGCTGAAAGCATATAAGCGTGAAGCCGACTCCAAGATGAGGTATCCCTATCAGGGCCCTGGAAGACTACCAGGTTGATAGGCTGGGTGTGTAAGCGCAGCAATGCGTTTAGCTAACCAGTACTAATCGCCCGACCGGCTTGACCACTTATTCACCCTCATCCGACAAATTGTGTGATCTGGCGACGCTCCGCGATTCAGACGTTATCAGTTTTCCCTCCGGTGACCATAACAGCGGGGAAACACCCGTTCCCATTCCGAACACGGCCGTTAAGCCCGCTGTGCCGATGGTAGTGGCCCTTCTGGGACCGCGAGAGTAGGTCGTTGCCGGGGGGTTATTCTTCTGCCACAGCCCGTCCCCTCCCGCCAGACAACGCGGGAGACGACGGGCTTTTTCGTTTTCTTCCCCGCCCCATCAGCCCTGTCTGTTGGGTTTGTTTTCCCCGTTGCCCCCATTCCCGCGCAACGGACCGTCCTCCGCGCCCACCCCGCTCACGTCCACCTCACCACCATCCCGTCCCGAAGGCAGTCCATCCTCTCCATTCCGTCCACAGCTTGTGCAATCGGACGGCGGTGGTAGCGTGGCACCTCCCCCAGATGACTGAGACAGCTTCTCACCGCATCAATCTCAGCACAGCAACGCCGTCCTCCAGGTCCTTCTCGCTGAGCTTCACGACCAGCATTGCGCCGGTCGTTGTGGAGGCGATCGGGGCAAATGTCTTGCCGTCGGCGCTGATCTCCGCCCTGATGAAGTCGCCCAGCGGCAGACCTATGGTGCAGGCCACGTTGGAGGCCACTTCGTACAGCCCGATCGCCTTGCGCGTGACGTTCACGTGAGCATCCGTGGTAACCCTGTCCCCCGGGCCGAACAGGCATGCGCTCACCTTGATCTTCCCGTCGCCGTTGGCATCGGTGAAGTCACCCGTCTTGACCTCGCCTGCCAGTTGCAGCCAGGAGGGGCCCTGGATTCTCTTGTCCAGTCCCTCCGGGAGTCCTTCCACCCGCCAGAACCTGTCCTGCTTCTCATTGGTCACCGTCATGCCGCCCCTGACAGTGTAAGGTGGTATCTGAACGCTCACGCGGCCTTGCGCCTCATCCACCCCGACCAAGTTGCTCTGGTAGATCTTCGCTCTGGCCCCCTCATAATACAGCACAGTCCGCTCGCCTTCCTCCCGCGCGTTGATTACCTTGAACCTGTACGGCTTGCCATTGACCACTATCGCCACGTGTTCATTTTTGAGGAGCGCCGCCGGAACCGCGCCGGAAACTGTGAGGCGCCGCTCGTCATACCTAGCGTCCACAATCCTCAAGTCGTAGTTCGTCCGATATGGCTTGATCAGGGCATCGGCAGCGGTTAGTTCGCTTCCCCCGACGAGACACATCTGCCGCAGGCCATCGCCGTCGCGCGATATCATTGCGAACCGTCCCGACATCCTGACCTTACCATCCACCACCGTTACGTCCAGGGGCTTCGCGCTACAGTAGAGCAGGTCGGCGCGTCCATCCACCGTCCTCACCTCCACCCCCACCGCAGCCTCTGCTCCCCGTTGCTCCGGAGCGACCGCCACAAGGCGCTTATCACCCAGAAAGGGCTTCCCCGCAAACGTCTCAATAATCACCGGGTACACGCTCTCCCTGCCCTCGTCTTGCTGTCTCCCCTGAACGTACAGGACCCACCAGTGTAGATCCGGCCGGACGGTGCTCCACTGGCCGACCATGACGCGGTCATCGGGGCGCCCGAGGATGGATGCCCGGGTGGTGACCGGGCGCTCGGGATCGTACTGATTGCACCGGAACCTCGGGTCGGCGAGCTTCTTCGCCTGCTGGGCAGGCGTCGTCATCGCCATGTCCTGATCCTGCTGGGCCTTCTGCACCACGGGGTCCATCACCCAGTCCGCCTGAATGACCGGAGGATTCGGCTCCTGGCTCTGCATTGCCTGGTAGTACCCGCGAAGACACTCGTCCAAGTCAGGGTTGCCAGTGGTCGCCACGGGCTGCATCACGATGTTCGTCTGGAATCTGCCCGGGACGGCGTGCAGGCAGTATGCATGCATTCTGCCGCCGCGGACGCGGACGACGTCGAAGATATAGGAGTCTGCATCCCCAACGTCAATCATCGCATCCTGCCGCATGTACAGGGACACATTGCGGAAGGGGGTCTGCCGATGCTCCATGAACTGCGCGCCGGACAACGGAGCAAAGGCGGTGTTCATCCCTGCAGGAAAGGCGGAGCCTTCGTTGACAAGATAGTTCACGCCGGAGAGGTTCACTCTGGGGAAGTTCATCAGGGTGTCAACGACGACGATATTCGTCGCGTTGGGCGCGTCGCGGCCAGGGATGGCGGGAGTCCCCAGCTCCTGATGGCTCTGCCGGTTGAAATGGCTCAGGCTCAGCCCGCCGTGCGCGGTGGCCTGCAATGGCAGGCCCAGCGTATTGTACTGCACCCACGCCCCGCGCATCTTCAGCAGGTCGTCCTGAAACTGGCCGCTCTCCAGAATAGACAGCCGGTAGATCCCCATTGCGATGTGTGTGCCCCCCACGTCCTCCACCACTCGCGACGGCGCGGATTGCGTGATTGTGACGAACAGGTCCATGTGCCCGCCGACGTCCGCGGGACCTGGATCGGGCCAGTTGGGCCAGAACTTCGTCCGTGTCTCGTTGACCCAGGAGGGCATGGCCGCCCGGTATCCCCCGGAGAGATGCACCTGCTCCCACCGCCCGATTTCCTGCCGGGTGGAATAGCCCGGATGCAGTTTCGTCAGGTCAAACCGTGGAGATCCTCCCGCGCGACAGTACCGATCCAGATACGAGGCGACGCGCCAGATGTCCCCGCGGAATGGCGTGATGTAGGAGAGATCGTCCAACGGCCCCCAGACAAAGAACTTGTGGGGCAGAAACCCTTCAAAGGCGCGAAACACCCCCTGTTCCAGGATACGGTCCGATTCCTCACACACGCCCTGAACCAGGGCGATAAGCGCCCCCACGGGATAGCCGACGCCCCTCGCCTCGTACGTGCGATAGAGCGACTGGAATCCGGCCTGGAGCAGGTGGGTATCCAGTAACTTGACTACGTCCTGCGGAGTCTTCACCCAGGCGATCTTGCTCCCGACGTACTCGGCCAGCGGCTCGTTGTTCTTGATGAAGTCAAACACCTGGTCGTATGCCCTCACCAGCCGGCTCAGGTCTCCATACTTGTCTGCGTATGCCACGCTATAGCGGTACCCGACTGCAAGTTGGACCGACGCGTCAAAGGCCGGGTATTTTTCCGCGAGCGCACACAGGCTCACCGCGGCATCCCAGCCGATCTCGCTGTTGCCCGTCTGCTCATACAGCGCGGCGCTGTCCACAGCAAAACCATACCGACGGCCTCCGAACAATCGGCGATAGCTGGGGCTGCCGGCATCCATCAGTTCGTTGTAGTCCGGCACCATGTTCCACAGCGCATCGTTGCGCTGCTTGCGTTCCTCCGGCTCCCTCGCCGGCGGGCTCGGAGTAAGGACGTCGTAATCGCTGCCCCGCAGGTCAATCCTGCCCTTCGCATATTGCTCCGCGAAGTCCCGGCGGATCTTGGCCAACTCCTCGTCAGTCGTCAGCATTCTCTGCGTCTTGAGCGCCTTCTTCGGGCAGTTCTCCAGCGCGTCCCCTATCTCCAATCGGTCCACGAGCAGAGGCGACGGGGGCTCCAGCAACGTCCTTGTCTCTGGATTGAATGCAAATTTTGCCGTGCCGCCCGGGTCACCGCCCAACGTCCCCTTCTGGACCGCGACGTTCGGCGCGCTTACCACGAGGCGCGCCTGCAACGTGTAGCGGCCCCCTGCATGCGCCGGAAAGTACATCCGCCCGACTGGGCCGTATTGCGCGCCGTAAGCCACGGGCATCGTCCACGCACGGACGAGGCCGGTCGTGTGTTCGCGCACTTCCAACGCCATCAGGTCCACGCCGGAATTGCCTCCGGCACTTCGGGCGATCAGGGACAGCCAGTAGATGCCGGGTTCCAATGGCATCTCAACAGACAGGCCAGGCCCGTCGGGTCGCAGGAGGACCACTTCGGCACCTTTTCCGCCATTCGCCTGGGAGTCGGACGTTACTGCGGCCCGGGCGACCCCGATGCATTCCTCCGCCTCTACCACTCGTACCTGTGGCGCTGGGCGGGAGGTGGCGAGGCCACCGCCCAGTTCGGCCCCGGTGGCCGAGGGAAGGAGGGGAATACCCAGAAGCAGCAACCAGCCCGATATCGCGAATACGCGTTTGCTCATCGGTTACCTCCTTTCTCATGTCGCCAGTCGTACGATTACCCGGTCGTCGCTGAAATCATTTTGCCCGGAGAAAATCTGAGGACATGGTACTATTTTTCTCCGCCTCGTTTTCTTCCCCGGGAACGGGGGAGGAGGTGCTGGCATTCGGGGGCGGGGGGACCGCATCGGAGGATTTACTCCTTATGTGCCGCGCGGCGGAACGTCTGGCGGCCATCGGCTTCCCTCCGAACCCGATCGGACGACAGTGGCAATGTGGCGCTTCCCCCGACGACTGTGAGAAAACTCCCGCGTGCCTCCGGGCCGGATATCAGCATGGCATCGCCGCATCCCGCGCCCGGATTTCCGCTCGCATTTGCCGGCGGCTTGCGTTCAATATCGGGGAATGCCCCGCGCGCGCAGTTGGGCGTCCACGTGCTGCAGCGTCGCGCGCACCTCGGCCGCGTAGTCATCGCGCACCAGGGCTATCGCCGCGGTCAGGCATGACTTCAGAAATTCGCCGGGCACCTCCACGTCCGCGCCCGTCAGGGCCCCGATCTGGTCTGCTGCCAGCGGCGCCGCCTGCGCCGCCAGCGCATCAAGACAATCGCGCCGCGTCAGGATAGCGCCATAGACCTCCATGTAGGTCTTGAAGACCGCCTCGGCGGCGGTGAGGCGCAGCGTTGCCTGCGAGAGCGTGATGCCCGCCTGCGACGCAAAGCCAGCGGCGTAGGCGCGGCAAAATAGCGTCGGCACCCACCAGCTCCGGCTGGCCGCGGCCATCAGCATCCGGTAGCCCACCAGCGGGTCCTCGTGGCGGCTGATGAGAACATCCACCGCCGTCTCCACACTCGTGTGCGCCAGCCAGTCGGCAATCGCCTCCACCAGCGCCGGGTCGGGGCTGACGCCGTATTCCTCCAGGAGCGCCGCAATCTCCGGCGCCAGGAGCGGCGACAGTTGCCGCGCCTTCACTGTCACGTAGCCGTCGCCGGGGATGGTTAGCGCCAGGATGTGGGCGGTGAAGTCCGCGCCCCACACCTCGTTGTGGCTGGCGAAGCCGTAAGCAAAGGCGCGCTGACTGGAACCGGAAGCTAGGCGCACGAGGCGCATGAACTCATAGTGCGTCTGCGCGAACATGTATGCCGCGTTATCCGGGTTCGGCATCACATTCGGCAGGTCCGCGAGTGCCGCGCCATACATCTCCTCCAGGTTCAGCGGGCCGGAGCGGCTGCCCAGTTCGTGCGCCAGATAGACGTGGGTGGCCGTGCCCCACGCCCACACCTGTGAAGCCGAGACCGCGGCGGCGAGAACAACCGCCACGAGCACGCCCTTTATCCTGCTACCCTGTCGCAACATGGCCACACCTCCTTCCCCCGCCAACCAGCGCCCTGCTGCGAGCGCCGCGCCCGCAGCCCGCGAGTCCACCAGGACCCAACTGTCCGAAATATAGGCCTGGGGCGGGCAGCGTGTCAAGCCAGAACAGCGTGCGTGATGCGTCTTCACCTGGCGCCAGCCAGAATGTCGGTGGCGTGTGCTATCCTTTGTGTGATACGAGGGGCAGGGAGGAGTCCGATGAACAGCGTGCAGTTTGAGGAATTGTGCCGGTTCTTCGTGGCTGAGAAGCTCGGCCTGAGCGTGGAACAGGTGCCGTGGCGGCGGATTCCCGGTGCGGCGCGCCCGGGGCAGCCGCATGACACCTACCAAGCTGACCTCTGCTGGGAGATGGAGACGCCGATGGGCAGGTATCTGACGATTGCCGACGCCAAGTGGCGGGTAGGGCACAAGGTGGACCGCGACGATGTCCTGCTCTTGGAGCAGTTCCGCATCGGCATCGGCGCGCACAAGGCAATGCTGATTTCCAACGCGGAGTTCACCAGGGGTGTGGCGCGGACGGCGACACGCCTGGGAATCGCGGTGCACCGGCTTATCGTAGGGCCCGGTCTGGAGGACTTGCCGCGCACCGACCGCGCGGCCATCCAGGAGCGCCTGCGGGCTGCCGCAAGCGCCTGCGGCAGCGGGGAACAAAGGAGGCCACTGTACACCCATGTCGTCATCTGCAAGGGGTTTGACCTCGCCCCCGTGCCTGCCCCCGCACCCTTGCCCGCCAGGCCAGCGGCGGGGACGCCAGCCGCGCCCGAGGCGCCGCGCCCCGTCGCGCCGCCGCTGCCCGCATCTCATCCCAGACCTCTCCCTGTCCCGCGCGAGGGAGCACCGCGAACCTCGCCCCCGGGGAGCGCCGGGCGTCCGCCCGGTCGCGGCCCACTGCCCCCGCGTCAGGTCCGGTTCCCAGGATTGTTCCGGCGGCCGAATCCGTTTGGCAGGTGACGGCGGGGAAGATGGTGGATAAGAGGGACAGAGGATGGGGCATGGGGGGTGGGCGATGGGGGATGGCCGGGTTCGGATTGTCAATTCGGGAGTTTCGAGGCGCAGGCCGGGGCAGTTTTCCGTCGGTTGTTTCTTGACATCGGGCGGGTGAGGGTGTACAAAGCGCTTGGGCTAAACTTTCAGACCCAACCTGATGAACGCCGCGCCCCGCAACTATGCCAAATGCGGGATGCTGCCGGTCTGGCACCTCTTGGGCGCGAGCCGCGAGGTCAACTTGGGTATTCCCGTGCCGGACCGGACATCAACTGATTCTTCTGGTGCGCAGGCAGCGAGGCCGGCACTGCGGAGTTCGCTTCCTGTCTCGGCCCGGATATTGTGAAGGAGCCGCGTATGTGTCGCCTTGTGGTGGGATGGATGGTTTCTCTCTGCGCTTTGCCGGGCATGGTCTTCGCCGCTGAAGGTGCCGGCGTGAAGGCGCGGCCCGAAATTCCCTGGCAGCAGACAAAAGACCTGCCGGTGGAAAACGTGGGCAAGGCACTGGGCGAGCCGGTGGTCAAGGCGTTGCCACCGCTGGCGGTGCCGGGCCAGGAGGCCTGGGTGCAGCCCTTCTGGTTTCGTGCCGATGGGCGCAAGGTGCACTTCTGCACCCTCAACCTCCAGACCGGTGCGGTCAAGCGCCACGAAGTCCTCCCCGCCCACGAAATCTGGCAGGAAACCGTCCACCAGGGCAAGCTCTACCTCGGCTACAACGTGCCTGCCTTCCTCGCCGTCTATGACCCGGCCACGGATACATTCCAGAACTTGGGCAAGGTCTTTGACAAGGCGATAACCGTCTGTCGGCTGGTCGCCGGCACGGACGGCACGCTTTTGTGCGCGGGCGCCAACGGCTCCACCGAAGTGGCCATCTACGACCCGAAGACGGGGCAACTGACCAACTACGGCTCGCTGAGCGATGCCGGCCACAACTACGTCTATTACGCCTGGCACGATGGGGAGCACATCTACGGCGCGTGCCGCGGCAAACAGCCCTGGGCGCTCATCTCGCTGAACGAGAAGACGCGCGAGCGCAAGGTCCTCGTGGAGACGGCAGTGGACAACCACATGAGCGTCGGGGGCAACATCGCCAAGGTGACAGACGCGAAGACGCAACAGGTGACCTACTACCGTCTGGAACGTGGCGGGGCGGTGCGCCTGGATGGACCGCCACCGGCCGCCCCACGGCCTGATGCTCCCGCGGCGCCGAAGCCGGAGGTCCTCTTTGATGCCGATACGGTGTACACGGAGGGACGCCTGACCATCTACTATCGCCTGCCCTTGGACGCAGCTCAGGGCAAGCCCGCCGACCGGCCGGCCACGGCAGCGGGTGCGGCGGAGGGCGCCACCCAACTGGATGCGCAGGGGTGGAAGACCGCCAAGGTGGAGATGGGCCTGGAGGAAAAGCGGGTCACGCGCATCCTCCTCTTTGACGACCACACAATTGTCGGCACCTCGGGGGCCTATGGCCCGATGTTCACCTACGACATCCAGAAGGACGAAATGCGGCTCCTCGGCCTGCCCTCCGGCAACGCCTACAGCATCGGCAAGTCCGGCGGCAAGGTTTACGTGAGCGGCTATCCGAGCACCTGGTTTGATGAGGTGGACCTTGCGCGTCCCTTCACGCCGAAGACGGCCCTGCCCGGCGTGAAGGCGGTGCCGCCTGAGGTTCCTGAGGCCAACCCGCGCCGCATTGCCTATCTCGGCAACGTCAAGGAGATGCGCAGCCACCAGGGCGTGCGCATGCACACCGGCCCGGATGGCAAGGTCTGGGTCATCGGCATGCGCCACCGCTACTTCCGCGGCTTCCGCCTCGCCTGGTACGATCCCGCCAGCGGCAAATACGACAAATACGAGGACGGCGGCCAGTTCAACCACCTCCAGGTCTCGTGGTCGTGCGCCATCAACGAGGGCAGGCAGCTGGCCATCACCACGCGCGTGGAGCCGGACGACCAGTCACCCGGCCAGCCGCCTGCCGCCGCGAAGATTTTCATCTTTGACATGGAACGGGGCAAGGTCGCCTGCGAGTACACGCCCTTCCCCGAGGAGAAGGCGCTGGCGACCATCGCCCAGGTTGAGGATGGCTTGCTCCTGGGGCTGGTTACCGAGGAGGCCTACCCGCAGCCGAGCCGCACACTCATCTACAAGTTCGACCTGCAGAAGGGGCAGGTGACTGCCCGGCGCGAGTATGCAGGCGTCATCGCGGGCGTCCCGGCCCTCGGCGGCCTGCCTCGCGAGGGGCCGGGCTTTGAGGTGGGGCCGGATGGCGCCGTGTGGACGCTCTATCGCCTTGGTTCGGTGGCGGGCTATCCCTACCTTCTTGTGCGGATAGACCCGAACGACCTCACGGTGCGGCCAGTCGGGCGCGTGGGGGCAGGTGGCCAGTTCGTGTTCGTCGGCCGCGACCTCTACCTGGCCGGCGACGTCCACCTGCGGTGGGTGAGGAATGTCGTCCCCACGGTGCGGTGAGGCGAACCCCGTGTCACGCGCAGGCCCGGGTGCCGCGCGATAGGGACCGGAGGGGAGCGAATGAGCGCGAGTCGTTCTGCCGCGCGGTTCTCCCAAGCTACGTTCCTCCCCCTCTCGTGCCGTCGTATTTCCAAGAAGTGCTCTCTGCCCGCCGGTGCACAGGGAACAAGCGAGATAGTGTCCAGTTTCGGTCGGAATTGGACAAAGCTGCGTGGGCGGATAGTACGTTGGGGCTGGCATTCGCCCCATCATCCGCAAAGGCGGGTTTGATCCTGGGAGAGCAGCGAAAGAGGTTGACGGCGGAGGAGAAGCTGGCGCCCCTGAGGCGGCATTTTCTGGAGAGGGTGCCGGTCTCGACGCTTTGTGAGGAGCACGGGCCGAGCCCGACGGTTTTCTACCCGTGGCGGAAGGAACTACTAAAACAGAGCGGCGTGGCGTTGCTCCCATGCGCCGCAGGTCCCACTCTTGACCGGGCCGCCCGCGCCGACTATATTCTCTCGGCCATAGCCCCCCTGCGTCCCACCCGGCGGGGCGGGAGGGGGACGGATGCGCCATTCGGCAGCGCTAGGCCACGACGCCTCAGGAGGAACGCCCCAGTGCTCACTCTCAGCCGCGCGGAATATCGCGACAAGGTGTATGCCTGCTGGCTGGGCAAAAACATCGGCGGCACGTTGGGCATGCCCTACGAAGGCCGCAAATTCGTCAACGATCTGACGTTCTACGATCCGGTGCCGAAGAAGGCCGCCGCCAACGACGACCTGGACCTGCAACTGGTGTGGCTGAAACTGCTTGAGGAGCGGGGGACGGACCCGCCGTTGCCCGACTTCGCCGACTACTGGATGAAATATCTCTCGGCCTATCCGTGGAACGAGTACGGTTTCTGCATGCGGAACCTGGCGCGTGGCCTGCGCCCGCCCATCTCCGGCTGCTTTGAGAACTACTTCGTGGATGAGATGGGCTCACCCATCCGCAGCGAAATCTGGGCCTGCGTTGCGCCTGGCGACCCGCAACTGGCAGCGGCCATGGCCTGGAAAGACTCCGCCCTTGACCACGCCGGGGGCGAGGGGATGTACGGCGAGATATTCTGGGCCGCCGTTGAGAGTGCCGCGTTTGTAGTCCGCGATCCGCTCACCCTCATTCGCATCGGACTGGCGATGATTCCCATCCCCTGCCAGATTTCCCGTGTCATCCGCGAGGCGCTCTGGTGTCATGCGAATGGCCTGCGCTGGGCGGCGGCGCGCGAGCGCATCGCGGCGCGCTTCGGCCACCTCCAGCCGTGTAACGCCGTCCCCAATCACGGCTTCATCATCCTCGGCTGGCTTTACGGTAGGGATTTCGGCGACCGCCTGTGCAGGGCAGTGAACTGCGGCTACGACACCGACTGCACCGGCGGCACCCTCGGCGCGGTCCTCGGCATCATCGGCGGCACGCGCGGCATTCCGGCGAAATGGCGCCGCCCGATAGGTAGCGAAATCGTCCTCCACAAACTTACCGGACAGTTCAACGCGCCTAGGACGATTGAGGAGTTGACCTGGCGCACGGTGGCGGTGGGCGAAAGGGTGCTGCGCGAGCGGTCCGACTCCGCCCGGATTGGTGAGCGCACGTCGCGGCCGCCGGAGTATCTGACGTATCTCCTGCGCAACGGGCGGGTGCGCGAAGCACTCGGGCAGGACGTTCACTCTGCTGTCGCTGTGGCCGGTGACCTTGAGATTACTTTCCATTACAACGGCGAGCCGGTGCTGCGTCCGGGCGAGGGGCGGTTTGTGCGCGTTTCAGCTGTTAGGAAGCCTGGCCCTAGCTGCGCCGAGCGGGTGAGTGCGGGGGCGAGGGTCATCGCGCCGAAAGGTTGGCGCGTGGACGCCGTCGCAGGCGAGCCGCAGACCTTCTGTCTGCGCGCCGGCAAGAAGGTTGCCGACCACAACGAAGTGACGGTTACGATTGACGGTCGCTCTGCCTCGTTTGTCTTCCTCGGGCCGGGCGAGGCGAAGGGCTTCCCTGCCGGCGACAACGTGCCGTGCTGCTCCTGCGGCTGCGGTGCCCGCCAGGAAGCTTGCCTCCGCCGGCGACGCGCCCGCGGGCGGTGATCGGCCCCGCCGACGACGGGCGCGGGCACGAGTTGTGTGCTCCAGGAGTCCTTCATGGAAAAACTTCGCGGCAAGAAAGTCGCCGTCCGGCGCGCCTTCAACCGCGCCGAATGGCTCAACGTCAAACTGGAAATGATTGAGCAGCGCATCATCACCCACGTCGTGCCGCTGCGCGAGTGGGAGAAGCGCGAGGCCATCTACGCCGACATTGAGAAGTATGACTGGGTGGAGCGCGACTGGCGTCGCATCCGCCTCGGCGAGACCTGGGGCGCGGAGGACCGCATCTGCTTCTTCCGCCGCCGGGTGGTGCTGCCCAGGGAGTTCGCCGGCAGATATGCCGCGTTGCGCATGGTCTTCGGCGGCGAATCGCTGGTCTATATCAATGGCCGGGAGGCTAACGGACTGAATCCGATGCGCGACTTCGTGCCGCTGACGCCACGGGCACGTGCAGGCCAGGCGTTTGATGTGGAGGTCATCGCGCACGTCTGGTCCTTCCCCGACGACGTGCGCAATGAGGTGGACGCCGACCAGCACATCCTGCAGCAGGCGGACCTCATCGCGGTGGACAAGGTGGTGGAATCGGCCTGGTATGACCTCAAGGTGGCCTACGACGCGGCCATGGCGTTTGAGCTGGTCAACCCGGAGATTTACAACTTCATTATTGAGCGCCTGAGCGCGGCGCTGATGCTGGCTGACCGCTACGAGTCAGACCCGGGGCGCTACCGCCGCGCCCTGTGCCGCGCCGCCGCCGAGGTTCGCCGCACCATTTATGCCAGCGAGGTCTTCCGGCCCGAGGGCAAAATCTGGATGGTCGGCCATTCGCATCTGGACATCGCCTTTCACTGGGCGACGCGGCACGGCGCGCGCAAGGCGGCGCGCACCGCTGTGGTGCAACTCGCACTCATGGACGAGTTCCCGGAGTTCCGTTTCTGCCAGACGCAGCCGTGGACGTATGCGTGCATCAAGCGCTTCTGGCCGCGGGTCTTCGCGCGCCTCAAGGAGAAGGTGCGCGCCGGCCAGTGGGAGCCCATTGGCGCGATGTGGGTAGAGCCCGATTGCAACCTGCCCTCCGGCGAATCGCTCGTGCGCCAGATGCTCTTGGGCCAGCGTTTCTGGGAACGCGAGTTCGGCATCAGGTCACGCACCGTCTTTATGCCCGACGTCTTTGGCTGCTCCTGGATATTGCCACAGATCATGCGCCGCGCTGGCGTCAACTACTTCCTCACACACAAACAGTCCACCTGGAACGACACCAACACCTTCCCGCACTCGCTCTTCTGGTGGAAAGGCATTGACGGCTCACGGGTGCTGGCGGTCATTCCCTCGTCGCACTTCATCAGCCAGGTCCTGCCGCAGCAGCTCCTGGAGAACTGGACGAAGTGGCGGCAGCGGCGGGAGTTTCCCGAATCGCTCTACTGCTTCGGCTACGGGGATGGCGGCGGCGGGCCGACGCGGCAGATGCTGGAGTACGCGCGGCGGGTGAAACACCTGCCCGGCCTGCCACGCATGGAACACACCCGCGTGGAGGACTACTTGGACCGCGCCGTGAAAAAGGCGCGCAACCTGCCCGTCTGGGAGGACGAACTCTACCTGGAGATGCACCGCGGCACCTACACGACCAAGGGCCACTTCAAGCGCTGGAACCGGCTCGCCGAGTGTGCCTTCCGCGAGGCTGAACTCTGGTCGGCGCTGCGTTTCGCCTGTGGCGGTGCGGCAGACAGCGCCTACCCGCAGGAGCGCCTCAACCGGGGGTGGGACGCGCTCCTGACCAACCAGTTCCATGACATCATCCCCGGCTCGCACACCGAGCAGGTGGCCGAGGAAGGCTACATTACCTTCCCGCGCAACCTGCGCCTGGCTGAGGAAATCCGCGACGCGGCGCTCCAGGCCCTGGCTGCGGGCGTGGATGCCGGCGGCTTGCTCGTCGTTGTTTTCAACTCGCTCCCCTGGGAGCGCACGGATGTCGTGGAGACGATCGTGCGGGTGACAGGGGACTTTCATCTCGTGGACGGGTCCGGGCGGCCGGTAGTGTTCCAGGTTGTCGGGCGTGAGGGCGAGGCGACGCGCATCGTTTTTGTGGCCGAAGATGTGCCCTCGGTCGGCTACTGCACCTTCCGCATCGTGCCGGGCGCACCCCCCAGGAAGGCGCGCAGGGCGGAACTCAGGGTCGCCAGGGACCTCCTGGAAAACGCCTTCTTCCGCCTGCGCCTGGAGCGCGGGGGCTGCCTGGAGAGCATCCGCGACAAGCGCGCCGGGCGCGAGGTCCTCCCGCGGGGCGCGCTGGCCAACCGCTTCCAGTTGTTTGAGGACAAGCCGGGCATCTACGACGCCTGGGACATCGTCCGCTTCTACAAGGAGGAGGAGTTCGCGCTGCCGCCCGCGGAGAGCGTTGAGATCATAGAGACAGGGCCAGTGCGCGCTGCGCTGCGCATCACCCGTCGCATCCGCGACTCACGCCTTGTCCAGGACCTTATCCTCTACGCGCAACTGCCGCGCATTGAGTTCCGCACGCGCGTCAACTGGAAAGAACGCCAGAAACTGCTGAAGGTGGCTTTCCCCGTGGACGTCCACACGCGCACGGCTACCTATGATCTGGATTTCGGCTGCATTGAGCGTCCGACCCACGCCAACACCAGTTGGGACGAAGCCAAATACGAGGTCTGCGCCCACAAGTGGGCCGACCTCAGCGAGGGCAACTACGGCGTCAGCCTCCTCAACGACTGCAAGTATGGCCACGACATCCGCGACGGCGTCATGCGCCTGACGCTCCTGAAAGGTTCCGTGTATCCGGACGAGTTTGCCGATATCGGTGAGCACGAGTTCACCTACTGGCTCTATCCGCACGCGGGCGACTGGCGCGTTGCAGGCACTGTCCGCCTCGGCCATGAGGTCAATGCGCCCCTCCGCGCGGTTACGCTGAAAGGGACCGGCGCACAGCGAGCCGCGCCCGTTCCACCTCAGATGAGTTTCCTCCGCATCAACTGCCCCAACGTTATGCTCACCGCCCTCAAGAAGGCCGAGGACAGCGACGACCTCGTCCTGCGCTTTGTGGAACTCCACAATCAAAGGTGCCAAGTGGCCGTGGAACTCGCCCAGACGGTGCTGGGCGTGCGCGAGTGCAACCTCTTGGAAGACGACGGGCGGCGGGTGCCGCATGGCGCGCGTAGTTTCGCCTTTGCCCTCGGCCCGTTTGAGATACGCACCTTCAAGGTGAAAGTGGGCGGAATGAGGTAATGCACCTAGGCTGCCTGCCGGAGCACGGGAGAGGCGACCGCAAGGTCGCCTCTCCCGTTTTCTGTCGGGCGCTTCGGCCTGCCAGGGTGGACCGATGTCACTTGGCGGGCGGCGGGGCGGGTGCTTTCTCCTGTGGTTTCAGCGCCGCGGCCACGGCGCGGTCAAGTTCTTCGCCGCGCAGGCCGACGCCGATGATGATGCCCTGCCGGTCCAGGAGGAAGGTCTGTGGGATGGAGTCAATGCCGTATTTCCGGGCGAGTTCACATTCCCACCCCTTGCCGTCGTAATATTGCGGCCACGTCATCCCCATCTGCTTGATGAAGTCGTCCATGGCCTGGCGCTCCTGGTCAAGGTTGATGCCGACAATCTCAAAGCCCTGTGGTTGATATTTGGCATAAATCTTGACCACGTTGGGCATCTCCGCGCGACATGGCCCGCACCAGGAAGCCCAGAAGTCAATCAGCACAACTTTCCCTTTCAGTCCTGCAAGGGTGAGGGCCTTGCCATTGGTGTCCTTGACCGCAAAGGGCGGGAATGGCCTGCCAACCGCGAGGCGGGCCTGGGCGGCCAGCGCTTGCAGCACCTCCACGACTTGGGGGTCGGGCTTGCCCGCCGAGTAATTCTTTATCAGGGCTTCAAGGCCCGCGGCATCGCCGGCATCGGCCAGGATGCGCGCCTCCAGGACCCAGGACTGCAGCGCCCACGGCGTCTCGGGGAAATCACGCCGGATGCCGGCAAGTATCTCGCGCGACTTGGGGACCTCTTTGAGAACTTGGGCGTAGAAGGCGGATTTGAGAAGCAATGGGAGCGGCGCGTAGGGGTCCTTGCTCGCTTTGAGTTCAGCGCCGAGCGCGTCAAGCGCCTTCAACTCATCGGCGAACTCGGCCTCGCGTGGTTCGCCGCCGCGCGCCATCTTCTCTTGTATCTTCTGCACGATGGCCTGGACGCGGCCCACGGCGGGCGAAACGCGCTCCTCACCGGGATCGGGCGTGGCCTTCGGGGCGGCTTTATCGGCGGCACTGGCCGCCGTCGCCAGTGCGAGCGTGAGTGCCGCCGCAAGTATGAGCATCTTCCGCATGATGCTTTCCTCCGGACAAAAAATAACCGGGCCTCGCGCCCGCTATCCTCCCAACTATTACCATATATCCTACGCCTTTTTCGCCGGCGGTGCAAACGAAAATCGCCGCGCTGCCAGCGAACGGGGCTTACTGCGGCGTCCACCTGCCAGACCGCCATCTCTTGCTACCGCCCAATGCGTGGAGCTGCCACCCGCCGGAGGAAGCGCATGAGCGCGTCGCCCACGCGCCGTGGGTCGTCAAGCATCATCATGTGGCCGGCGTTGGGGATGACCTCAACGGTGAGGTCTTTCACCCCCTCCATGCCGAGTTGCCTGTGCCAGGCCGCCGGCATCTTGGGCAGGGATTGGCCGAGGTCGCCGATGAAGACGAGGATGGGAATGCCGAGTTCGGCAACCCACGAGCGCGCGTCGTGAAAATGCTGACTCAGCCAGAAGGTGTGCTTGAAACGTGGACGCGCCTCTTCCCAATAGCGGTTCGCGGCGAGGCGTTTGACAAACTCGATGGCCACGTTGTACTTCATGCGAACTGGACGGAAGCCGTTGGGTGCGGCGGTCTTGTAGTGAATGGGAAGGGTCGTGAAACCCTCAAAGAGGACGAGCGCGCGGACCTGATCGCGATGGCGGTGCGCATGTTGGAGCGCGTACATCCCGCCCATGCTGTGGCCCATGGCGACGTGCGGCCCGACTCCGAGGCGCGCCAGCGCCCAGTCCATCACGCGCGGCATGTCGGCGAAGAAGTCAAACTCCTCGTCGGGCCACACTACCGGCTCGCGCCCCGGCCCATCAATTCCGAGGAAGCGCCAGCGCGCCGCGAGGCGCGGGATGAGCAGGTGCATGTCCTCCGCGGAGCAGCTATTGCCGGGAAAGTAAACCAGGTCCGGTGTGCTAGCTCTTTGCCGCGCCCCCGCAGGGCCGGCGACAATGGCGTGCAGGCGGCGTCCGGGGCCGTAGTCGAGGAAGACATCTTGCCGCGGCATAGCTCAGTCCTCAACGGTGACGCGGCCGAGGTCAACGCGGCCGCGTTCGTCATCCTCATGCGCGAGGCGGATAATGTTCGCGCGTCCCTTGAAGCGGTCCTCCATCGCCACCAGGAGTGCGTATTCGCCCGGCGCCAGCGCCGCGGGCAGGTCAATCTCGTATTCGCTGCGGTGGTGGCCGATGGGCCAGATGCGGTTGGGGAAGGCCGTGTCCTCGTGGATGATGGTTTCGCGCCCCTGGCCGTCGCGGAGGATGAGGAGGAGCGCGCCGGAGCGATTGTAGGGTGCGACGCCCTCGTTCTTCCACCAGGCGCCGAAGCGGAACTTGCCGCCGCGCGCGACGCGCTCATCGAAATTCGCCTCGCGGATGCGGAAATGGTAGCCCATTTTTTTCGCGGCGCGGTCGAGGAAGTCCGGCTCGTGCTCGACCCACTGCCGCGCTTGGCCGACGAAGCCCATGTTGACGCGCGAGGCGCGCCAGCCGTAGATGCACTCCTCCTTGTCGAAGAGGCGGTCCCAGCCGCGCGCGATGAGGTAGTCGCGCGGGCCGTAGAACTCGAGGATGACCTGTGCGCGGTGTGAGGCGAGGTCGCACAACTCGCTTTCCATCGGCTCCACCGGCCCGCCGAGGCCGTCCTTGCGGATGCCGATACCCTTGCGCACGGCCGGCTTGATCACCGGCTCCCAGCGCTTCCAGTTTGAGACTGGGATGAGGAGCGGTGTCTTCCTGAAGAGCGAGAGGTGGAGGTCCACCATCCAGTTGAGGGTTTCCTCGCTGGTCTCCAGGCCCCACCATTCGCCCCAGGGCGCGTATGAGCGCAGGGTGACGAAGTCCACATCCGGGTCGTCGTCGTAGCGGGCGGCGAAGGCGGCGAGGAAGTTGGCGAGTTTCTCCTTGAAGAGCGGGTCGTCGTAGTCCGGCTCCCAGCGGTCCATCACCTTGCCGTGCGCCATCGGGTCGCCGCTGTCGCGCCGGTAGAACTGGCCCCTGCAGCCGAGGTCGTGGAGCCACTTGGGCGAGGACCAGGCGTCGTCGCTGTGGGGATTGCAGCACATGACATCGAGGCCGACCGGGTAGCCCTTTGCCGTCCAGCGCTTGAAATCCCCCTCCCAGCAATCCGCGCCCCAGTTGAACTTCCCTTCCTGCGGCTCGAGCGTCTTCCAGTCCACGCGATAATAGACCATCGAGACCCACGGCCAGTTGGCGAACTGCTCCGGCCCCGCCCCCGGCATCATCAGCATCCAGCCCTTGCCAGGGTTGAGGCGGAAGGCGAGGTGCGGTACCGGGCTTACCGTAATCATCGTCGCAACCTTCCCACGACCTCAATCACCGCCGCGCAGATGTATTCGTTCTGCTCGGTCGTCATCAGTGGATGGATGGGCAGGCAGAAGAGGCGGGCGCCGAGTTCCTCAGAGAGCGGAAGGCGCTGGCCGGCGCAATGGCGGGCGATGAAGGGGACGTGGGTGTAGGTGGGCGGGTTGGCGACGATGCAGGCGACGCCGAACTCGTCGCGCATAATTTGGATAAGGTGGTCGCGCTTGGCGCCGGCCCAATCGCGCGGGACGAGAATGGTGTAGAGATACCAGGTGTGTTGGTAACCGGGCGGCTCGGTTGGGAGGATGAGTTCCGGTACGCCTTTCAGGAGGGCGGTGCGCTCTTGGGCGACCTTGACACGGCGGGCAATCATCTCGTCGAGGCGGCGCAACTGCACCATGCCCACCGCGGCCTGGACTTTGGTCATCTTGTAGTTGGTGCCCCAGGTGTCGCCGGCCGGTCCGCCAAACTGGCGGATGGCGCGCAGGCGCTTCGCGACCTCGGGGTCGTCGGTGGTAATGGCGCCACCCTCGCCGAGCGTGGTCATCAGTTTCTGCGTATGGAAACTGAAGACGGTCATCCACGCCTGGCTGCCGATCTTGTGGCCGTTGCAGACCCCGCCGCAGGCGCGGGCGGCGTCGCCGATGACCTTGAGCGGGCCGTGCCTGGGGTGTGGGTGGCGGCGGGCAAGGTCAATAAGTTCGGGGATAGGCGCGGAGAGGCCGTTCATGTGCACGGGGAAGATGGCACGGGTACGGCGGGTAATTCGCTTCTCGACGTCGGCGGGGTCGAGGTTGAAGGTGCGCGGGTCAACCTCGCAGAGGACGAGACGCGCGCCCTGACCGATGACGGCCAGGTGCGCGGCCTTGAAGTTGATGGCCGGGCAGATGACCTCGTCGCTAGGTTTGAGGTCAAGGCACATCATCGCCATGTCCAGGCCAGTGCCGGCGCCGTTGATGGAGATGGCGTCGGCTACGCCGCAGTACTTGGCGAAGGCGGCCTCAAAGTCGGTGATTTCCTTGCAGATGAAGCCGAAGCCCGTCGTCCAGTCCATTGAGTCGCGGATGGTACGGACAACTGTCTCGCTTTCTTCTTCGGTGTACCAACCGCCGAGGAGCGGTTCGCCAGGCCAGATGACGTTCTTGGGCTCGGGCTTGCCGCGCGCCAGAATTTCCCGCCGCCGACGGGCGTTCATCATTATTTGCAAACCTCCTGTGACCTGGCAGAATAGGAGGACGGGGCCGCAATTGCAAGGGAGCAATCCATGTGGCTGCTGAGGGTGAGGTGCCTGTCGCTGTTTCTGGCGATCGCAGGTCTCGCTGTGCCTGCGGACGTGGGCGGGGGCCGGAGGTCTTTGTGGCGCCTTTCGGGAGGGCCGGTGCCAGGGGGACGCAGGACGACCCGCTCGACCTGCAGAGCGCTCTGAACAGTGGCGAGCGGGTGGAGCGTCCGGCGCAGTATCCTCTTCAGCCAGAATGGCTACGGGGCGCTCGTCGGTAGCGGTGCCCCCTCGAAGGACACCGTGTTCGAGGAGAACTATCTCTACGGCAACAATTCGGTGGCGTGCGCCATTGGGTACGGCGGCGTCGGCTCGACCGGGTTCTCCTTCCGGCGCAACTACATCGCCGGTGGGCCACGCCCGCGCCTGCTCATGCACCTCGCCAACTCCGCCGCCGGCCTTCGTCCTCCCGCCCAACCGCTATCAGCTTGGCCGCGCGCATGTGGCCGTGTTCAACTGGGAGGGGGAGCCGCAAGTGGTCCTGAACTTGGACGCCGTGCTCATCAAAGGGCAGCGCTTCATGGTGCTGGACGCGCAGGACTACTTCGGCAAGCTGTTGTTGGAGGGGACGTGGCAGGCAGACCCGGTTGCCGTCCCTCTGCCCGCGTCAGTGGTGCTGTCGGGCGACGCCATCGGCTATTCCTGCCGGGGCCAACGGCAAGACACCCGCTGACGCGCCAGGTGCTCACGGGCGTGCCAGGAACCAGGGTTGCGCCGTGGGCGTGCTCTTGAAAAACCGCAGCAGCATCTCAGCAACTTTGCGACGGCCGGCCTCCGATGGGTGGGTGCCATCGGCCTCCATGTCGGCGGCCTCCCAGATGAGGCCGTCGCTGCGGCGCGCCGTTAGTCCGTCGGCCCAGAGGTACGGCCCCCAGAGGAGCACGGGCGCCTGCGGGCGGTCGTGGCTGGGGTCGGCGTTGAGTTCCGGCCGGCCGTGGATCTGGTCCAGGATGGTCCAGCGCACGGCAAAGGCGCTCTCGTAGGCGTATGGCTCCGGGTTGAGCGGGGTGGTCGCGTAGCCGCCGTAGGTGCGGCTGGAGAGGTAGGCCAGGCGCAAGTTGGGGAAGACACGCTTGAGGCGCCGCACGACGGCGACATAGTCGGCGTGCAGAACGCGCGCGTGGGCCGGGAACTCCCCAAGACGCGCGGGTTGCTTACGCGCCAGTTTCACCCACGCGACCTGCACTTGGAGCGGGGTGAGGGGGACAGCCGCAAGGCGCGTCCAGGGATGCCAGGGCGCGGACTCTGGGGTGTTGAAGTAGTCGTCGCTGCTGGCCCAATCGAGTCCGTCGCGCCCGTTCTGTGCGCCGTCCACCAGGCGCACCCACGGCGATTTCTCAGTGTCCTCATCAGCCAGCGTCATGAACCGCGAGAACTCCTGGGTAGTGTTGGACATGCCGATGGAGACCATGACGATGGCGCCCTCTTTGCTGGGCTGGCCAGTGACGTCAAGCGGGCGAATCTCGCGGGCCGCGGCGAGCGCCAGCTTACGGTGCGCCGCAGGCGGGTGATTGCGGCCGGAGCCATAAAGGCCGCCGTCCTCGCCCTTGTAGCGGTCCGCAGCGCCCATCTCATTGAGCGGAATCAGGCCCGTAGAGCAGGGGCACGCCCGCGCGCCAGTTTTCCGTGGCATCACTTGTCCACCGTCAGAACCACGAACGCGGCAAATTCGGGGGCGGTGTGGCCCTGGTACTTGATGTGCGTGACATTGCCGACCAGCGGTGCGACTTCCTTCAGGTTCATGGGCAGGACCACTGGCTTGCCGTCATATGTGCCGGTGGCGACGGGCCTGCCGAAGAAGTTCTGCGCATCGCGGACTTCATAGTGGTCGCCGGGCTTGAGTATCCTGCTGAGGTCAACGGATACTGTAGGCAGGTGCGCCCAGTTGTAAACGGCCACATTGCCCCGCCCCGGCTCGTACTTGTTGGGCCGGACGAAGACCTTTTGGCCGGTGGGGTAGTCGGGGGTGAAGGTGCTGTGGGCGTCAAAGCCCGTCTTGGCCTTCCAGGTGGCGAAATCGAGATTTTCCTTATCCAGGAGGAAGGGCTTGCCGCCCCTGTGGAAGTAACTGTTGTTGTCCCACACGGCCTTTGCGCCTAGGGGGCTTGGAAGCCAGTGCGCGATTGTGTCCGTGCCGATGAGGGTGTTGCCTGTTACGGTGATGTCACACCAGTGTTTGAGGAAGAAGGCACGATCGCCGCCGCGGCCGAGGGCGAAGTAGTTATCCCTGACTACCGCGTCCACGTTGGCGGTATTGTGATAGCCGAACTGGACGGACTCTTTGACCGGATCATCGGGGCGGCGGTAGGTGCAGTTGCCTATCACCTTCAGTCGCTGCATGGGGTTCTGTTTGCCGCCGCTGCCAAAGAGGTTCCAGTCGGGGCTGTCAAAGGTAATGTTGCCCTCGAAGTGGAAGCCGTCGGCATAGCCGCCCTCGGTGTAGGCCTTCATGCCGGTGGTGAAGTTGCGGAAGGCGATGACGTCGGTGATGTAGCGGGTGCCTTCCTGATTCTGGGCGTAGATGGGCGAGCCGCGCGTCCAGCCGTTGGGGAAGCGCTTGTCGCCCATGTCGTAGAGGCCGTTGCCCCAGAGAATGCAGCCGTGGACTTCGCCGCTGTCGCCAACGCGCACCCAGAAGCCAATGCCGGGATGGCCGGCGTCATGGATGGCGAGGTTCACCGCCTTGTGACCGCGGCCCTGGAGGTTGAGGCCGGGGGGACGCTGGCTGGTCAGACAGCGACGTTCGGGGCTGGAGTTAGTGATTTCAAAGCCCCAGAACCAGACCCAGGTGGAAGCGGGCGGGACCTCAATGCCGCCGTCCACCGTAGCGCGCTCGCCGGGATACTGGCGCAGGAAGATGGGGCGCTCCTGGGTGCCCTTGAGACCGCATCGGAAGAGCGTGTCCCCGCCCTTGCCGTAGGTTCCTCCGCGCAGCCAGACGATGTCGCCGGGCGCGACTTTCTGCTTGCCCTCAATAACTGAGGTGAAGTCCCAGGGCGAGTCCTTCGTGCCGGCGTTGGTTGGCTTGCCGTCGGGGGCGACGAAATATTGGCGCGCGTCCGGTACCAGCGGCACCGCCGCCGACCAGCGACCGATGATGCCGGGCAGACGGAGTTCTTCCTCCGCTCCGATTGCGGCCGGTCTTCCGACCACACTGGCGAGGCAGATGAGCACCGCGATAATTGGCCACAGCGTACGCATCATTTCCTCCTTTCTGCTATTTCTATTTCGTGCCCGCCTCCGGCACTGGGCGGAAGAGAACATAGGCGCCAAACTCCGGCTCATGCCGGTGTCCCTTCATGGGCAGCATGATGAAGGCGCCCTGCGCCCTGCCCTCCGCCACCGGTGGGCCGTAGAAGTCTAGGACGTTCACCACACGATAGGCGTCGCCGGCCTTGAGGATGCCTTCTAGGTCCACGCGAACAACGTCCTGCCGGTCCCAGTTGTACACCGCCAGATGAACGCGCTCTGGCTCGTACTGGTTGACGTACTTGAAGACGTGCAGTCCGTGGGGGCGGCCATTCCTGCCCGGTACGATGCGGTCAGTTTGGCCCGATTTGATTTGGGCCTGGAAGCGCGCCAGGTCGAACTTGCCGTTGTCAATGTAGCGGTTGTTCTCAAACACGACCTTGGGCTCGCCTTCCACCTTGGCCCCTGCCGTTTCCGTCGCCAGTTTTTCGGCGGAGGCGAAGGTGACTGCGACCATGCCATTTGGCGCCCAGAAGGTGTTGTTGCGGACGATGGCGTTGCCGACTCCCTTGAGTTCCATGGCGTTGATGCCGCACATGAAGTAGTTGTCCTCAACGAGGATATTACGGTTGGGTGCACCGGTGTAACCAATGTCCACGCCGCGCTTGGATGTTTCGATGGGGTGATAGGTGCAGTTCTGCCGGACGACGACGTTAGAGAGTGGCTTGGCACCGCCGACGAGGATGTTCATCTGGCCGGGGTTGGGCTCGGTGTGGCGGGCAAGGACCGAGGTGGCGAATGCGATGTTTCCCTCCAGGTGCAGGTTGGCGAGAAATGGGGCGGAGCCGTAGATGTGAAAGCCGCAGCCGGCGTTTTCAAAGATGATATTCGCTATGTATCGCTTGGTCGTGTGCCGGGGCTGGTTCTGCGAGTAGATGCCGTGATCAAGGTTGTTCCAGCCATTATGGTAGATGATGTTCCCGTAGAACTCGTGGTCGTTGCCCGTGTCCCAGCCGCCGATGCCCTGTCCGGAGGGTTTGCGCTCCTGGGGCGGCTGGGCGGGGCCGCAGTCGTGAATGACGCAATTGATGACCTTGATGCCGTTGCTGCCGAGGTCGACGTTGACGCCACTTTTGTTTGGACCGGTGATTTCCAGACCCCATAGCCACAAATGGTTGCCTTTGGGCTGGAAGCCGCCAATAACCGTGGCGCGCTGGCCGGGCAGCGCGCGAAAAATGATGGGTCTGTCCTTCGTGCCATTCACCGCCACACTTTGGATGAGGGTACCGACTTCGTACCGGCCTCCGGCAATCCAAACAGTAGTCCCGGGCGTGAGACGGCTGACGTTGGTGAAGGCGCTCTTGAGGTCCAGTGGCGACTCCTTTGTGCCTTGCCCACCGGGTGTGCCATTGGGCGTGACGTAAATCTCGCCCCCTTGTGCTGAACTGCCCCAAGCAAGCCCCAGCAGGAGAACAGCCACGGCGCATGCAACACTCGGCTTCATTCCTCTCCCTCCCTATGATACCTGAACATGACGCTTATTCGGCGCGCATGAACTCTGGGCGTCCCACCTCGTACCAACTCTGGCTTGTATTGCCGCCGAATCCAGCCAGAAGGTAATCCACGTTGCTACTGTTGCCGACGATAAGACTCGTCAAAGTCAATGGTGCCAGCGTGGGAAACCGCCGCTCAATTTCGTCACGCAGGTTGACCTCCACAATCTCGTTGTCGCGGTCCCATAAGGAGCGGGCGTCAACTACCGGCTCCCGGAGTGGGGCGGCGACAAAGGCATCCCACGAATCCCACGTGTCGCTCCACTGGCCGAGTACACGATAGGTTTCGTTCGTGGGGGCGTTCAAGGCGAAAATAAGTCCGCGGCCGCCTACTACCAGGTGGAGGTTGACCCTGGCGCCCTCGCCGGCCGCGAAGGGGAGGCGCAACTTGGGCGTTTCGGCCAGGTTGATCGGCGTGGGCATCTCCCACTGCACCGCGAAGGAGCCGCCGCCGAAGAGGTTGCGGGCGCGGACGCGCCCGGCTGCGCCCGGTTCAAGTCGCACGCGCGAGGGGTGGCGCGCCAGCCAGCCGCCCAGGCGTCCGCTGCCGGTGACCGGCAGATATTGCGCCGCCGCGTTAGTGATAACCTCGGCGCTGGAATTGATGCGGGCATAGACGATACCGTTCCGGTGCGTCCAGAAGGCGATGTGTCCCCCCGTCGGCGCGTCCGGATCGGTATCTGTCCAGTCAAAAAGAAGTGTCTGATCTTGGAAGACGCGGATGCGCCGCCCCAATTTCTCAACGCGGAAGCGCCACCATTTGGTGTGCAACTGCTGTTCATCCGGTGCGGCATGAAACTCCGGAAACCGCACCAGGTCGTTCCAGGCGACAATTGTCCGCCCCTTCATGAGGTAAGAGGCGCGGTTATGGCGTCCGCCGTACATCACGGTGTAGCCCGAACTCAGGTCGCGACCGTTGGTGCAAAAAGAGAAGTTGACATCCCGCCGTATGTAACGGCGCTGCTCGTACTGCCGCGCCAGCACGTCTTTCATTCCGTAGTAGAACTCGTGGCACTGGCTCCCGTCGTAGCGCTCCTTGCTGAAGAGGACCACATCATCGGGGCCGACGCCGCCGAAGAAGTTCCACTTGGGGAAGCAGGTCCAGCGGATGGTGGGTTGCCAGGCGCCGGAGACCGGCAGCCACATCGTCGGCGCGGTCTCGAAGAACTCCTGGCGGACGGTGCGCGAGCGCAGGTCAGGTCGCGGCGCATTGTCCGCGAGGCCTTGCTCGGCGTAGAGGCCGAGGCGCACTCCCTGGCTCCCCGCCAGCGTGCCCACCCGCTGCCCATCGAGTTCGAGGGCGTCGCCGCGGCGGGCAAAGTGCCGCGCTGTTGTTGCCGGCGGCAACTGGTGGCTGAACAGAATGGCGCGGTCGGCCCCCTGGAGTGCTAGCGTCTGCGGCGCCGGATGCGCGGGCAACTCCGCCGCGAAGTCGCCAAACAGCACCATCGCCGCTAGGAAGCCGCGCCACTCCCGGCCGTCGAGCACCAGGGCGGCATCCTCCCAGGCATCCGTATCGCTCGCCCAGCGGTGCAGGAGGACATCGCGGTCATCCTTCTCAAACCAAGGCTTGTTCTTGAAAGTCTTGGAAAACTGAACTACCGGTCGCATGTCGTCGCTGGCCACCGGCTCGTCCAGGCCAGAGACACAGAAATCATCAAAGCGCCCGCCCTCCTTCTCGGCGCAGAGGCCGACGCGTCCGAAGGTGGCACGCGGGGCGTCGCACTCGAGAAGCGGCACGCCGTCCACGGCGACGCGCAGTTTTTGGCCCTCGGCGACTACTACGCTCAGGCGCGTCCAGTGGCCGGGACAGAGGCCGATGGCCCGCGACGCCAGCACCTCCGCCTCATCGCCGCGGACGTGGGCGACCTCTACAATGCCCTTTGCCTGGGCATCTCGCAGGAAGAGGCGGTAGCAGGTGTCTCGGGTGGCGCCGAACACCATTCCGAGGGCGCTCTCCCGTCCCACGCTCACCGAGACCTCCAGCGTGTAGTTGTTCCAAAATCCGTGGCCGGTGAGCATCCGGGCCACCGTGCCGCGGGGGTGTACCTGAAGCATAAAGGCATTTGGAGCGGCTCCCGCCTCGGCCTGTTGTACGATCCACCAGTGCCCCGATTCAATCGTCCAACCGTCGCCATCGCCGAGTTTGTGGCGCATGAAGTCGTCGCCGAACCGCAGCGCACTCGCGTCTTGGACGCGGATCCGCCACGGAGGGCCGCCTTTTTCCCAGGCGCAGGCCACCACCAGCGGCCCCTCGCTCACCGGAATTTCCGCGACCAGGCGTCCCCCCGAATACAGGCGCAGGCCGTCCGGCCGACGCGAGAGATAGAGGGGTGTGGCCAGTGTTACCGCGGTCTCTGCTGCCAGGCGGCCACGCCCATCGCGCACGGCATATTGCTTCGGGCGGCCATCAAGGACAAGGTGCGTGTATTCGCCTTCCTGCAACCGTCCGGCCAGGATGTGCCGGAGGGGAGGTGCGCCATCCTGAGGGAGGAACTCCACGAACGCCCGCGGCGGGTTCACCTCCACCGCCGTCAAGTCGCACTCCTGCTGGACCTGGCTCAACGCTGGCGCCACTTCTTTCCCGAAGGCCGGCAGGACCGCCAGGAACAGCGCGGCCGTCGCTGAAATAGCAAGTAATGAACGCTGCACCGCCGCCACTTCCTCCACTCCTTGCGGCAGGTCTTCGGACCTGCCGGGAGATTCATTCGTCAGTTGGCACGGCGCCTTCCTACGGCACTTTCTATTCAGTATATCCGCAAAGAAGGAATTCTGGCAATTGCTGCAGTGTGTCATGTGGGGGTGCCTCGACCGCATGGCCGGCCTCAGCGTGAAGCGATGTGTCCCTTGTCTTCGCTGTCATGGCGGAGTATCTTTTTATCAGGGTCAAAGCGGGAGGTGGTAATGACGCCACGAGAGCGCGTCATTCGCACTTTGAATCACCAGCCCGTGGACCGTGCGCCACGGGAACTCTGGACGCTGCCCGGCGTGAATATGACTCGCGCCGAGGAAGTACGCGCGCTCTTGGCGCGCTACCCTATGGACTTCGCCGCGCCGAAATATCGTTACGGCCAGGGGCGCCGTGCTAGAGGGAAGCCTTACGAGGGCGGCACCTATACCGATGCCTGGGGCTGTACCTGGCACGTGGCTGAACGTGGCGTCATCGGCGAGGTCAAGGAACCGCCTCTGGCCGACTGGTCGGCGCTCGCCCGCTGGCGCCCGCCGTTTGAACTCTTGGATGAGGCCGACCTGAGTGAGGTCAATCGGAGTTGCGCCGAGACCGACTGCTTCGTCAAGGTCGGCACGGAGAGCCGTCCCTTTGAGCGGGCGCAGTTCCTGCGCGGCTCCGAGGCGCTCTTCTGCGACCTGGCCTGGGGCACGCGCGAAGCGCGTGACCTTTTGCGCATCCTTCACGACTTCTACTGCCGGGAGATGCGCATGTGGGCGGCAACGGATGTGGATGGCGTCTCGTTCATGGACGACTGGGGCTCGCAAACTTCGCTCCTGATCTCGCCGGCAGTATGGCGCGACCTCTTCAAGCCGCTCTATCGCGAGTATTGCGCCATCCTGCACGAGAAAGGCAAGCGCGCTTTCTTTCACTCCGACGGCCACATCGCGGCCATCTGGCCGGACCTGGCGGAGATTGGGATTGACGCGCTGAATTCGCAACTCTTCTGCATGGACATTGAGGACCTCGGGAGGCGCTTTGCGGGCATGATAACCATCTGGGGCGAGATTGACCGTCAGCACGTGCTACCCTTCGGTACCGTTGCGGAGGTGCGTGCGGCGGTGCGGCGTGTACGTCGTGCCTTTGACCGCGGCTGCGGCGGCGTCATCGCCGAGTGCGAGTGGGGCCTGAATGTCCCGGCCGAGAACGTGGCTGCGGTCTTTGATGAGTGGGAAAAGCCAGGAGAGACGTCATGAGCCTTGCCAATCGTCTTGCGCGCCGGCCGCCGATGGGGTGGAACAGTTGGGATTGCTACACGCTCACGGTTACCGAGCCGGAGGTCCGCGCCAACGCCGACTTCATGGCTCGCCACCTGCGTAAATTCGGATACGAGTACATAGTCATCGATGCCGGTTGGTATTACACTCGTCATCCGGACCCGAGGCGGGGGCATGCTGGGACCATGTGTCTGGATGCGTGGGGTCGGCAGCTGCCAGCGTCGCAGAAGTTTCCCTCTGCTGCGGGTGGTAGGGGTTTCCGGCCACTTGCCGACTACATCCACGGCCTCGGCCTCAAGTTTGGGCTGCACCTGATGCGCGGCATCCCGCGTCTGGCAGTCAGCCGCAACCTCCCCGTCCTAGGCACGCCCGTGCGCGCGCAGGACATTGCGGATCTGGGCAGCCGCTGCGCCTGGAACGAGGATATGTATGGTGTGGACGTCCGCCGCGCCGGCGCGCAGGAGTATTATGATTCGCTCTTTGCCCAGTTCGCCGCGTGGGGCGTGGACTACGTCAAGGCCGATGACATCAACTGGCCCTATCACGCGGGAGAGATTGAAGCAATCGCCCGCGCCCGCGATCGTTGTGGCCGTCCAATTGTCCTTAGCCTTTCCCCCGGCGACGGCGCCAGCGAGGCCAATGCCTGGCACACGAAAAAACACTGTGAACTCTGGCGCATTAGTGGCGATATCTGGGACAACTGGGAGCAGATCAAGCGCCAGTTTGAGCGCTGTCGTCGCTGGGCGAAACACATCGGCTCTGGCCACTGGCCGGATGCTGATATGTTGCCCATTGGCCGGCTTTGTGTGCGCAGTTCCTGGGCCGCGCCGCGCCCCTCACGCTTGGCGCCGTCGGAGCAACGGACGCTAATGACCCTCTGGTGCATCTTTCGCTCGCCGCTCATGATTGGCGGTGACCTGCCGACGCTGGACGAACAGTCGCTGAGGCTCTTGACGAATCCGGAGGTTCTGGGGGTAGACCAGCGCAGCGCGGGCAACCGTGAACTCTTTAGCCGTGGTGAGGTGATTGCGTGGTCGGCGGAAACCCCCGGTGGGAGCGGGCGGTATGTGGCTTTCTTCAACCTGGCTGACCAGCGTTCCCATAAGGTGGCCATTAGGTTCGAGACATTTGGCCTGGGGCGGCACTGCGCGGTACGCGATCTGTGGGCGCGCAAGAACCTAGGCATCTTCCGCGACAGTTTCGCAGCAGTGATCGCTTCCCACGATGCGGGGCTATACCGGATAGCGCCCTTGGGACAAACCGCGTCCCGGGTGCATGGAACAAGGAGAAGAGGATGACCAGGGCGGGGGAATTTGTGTTTCAGCGCCGCATCCCGGTGCGGCAGCGCGTGGATGTTTTCGTCGCCGGCGGCGGGCCGGCGGGATGTGCCGCCGCGGTAGCGGCTGCCCGCCAGGGCGTAAGAGTTTTCCTTGCTGAGGCGCACAGTTGCCTCGGTGGCCTGGGCACCGCGGGTCTCGTCCCCGTCTTCATGCAGTTCACTGATGGAGTCAACTTTCTTGCCGGTGGTATTGGCCACGAGATGCACGAGCGGCTCATCGCAGCCGGCGGCACTGGCCCAGACAGCAAAATGACCATCCGCGCCGAGATTCTCAAGCGTGTTTACGACGACTTCTTGCTGGAGGCCAATGTTGACTTCTCTTTCCACACGCAGTTGGTCGGTGTCGAGGTGGAGGATGGCGTAGTCCGCTTGGCCATCTGCGCCGCCAAGAGCGGCCTCTTTGCGGTTGCGGCCGATATGTTCGTTGACGGCACCGGCGATGGTGACCTCGCCGCCTGGGCAGGCGCGCCGTTTGAGAAGGGCGACGCCGAGGGCAACTTGATGCCGGGTACGTTGTGCAGCCTGTGGGCCGATGTGGACTGGGAGGCAGTCAAGGCGGGAGGACTCGGCCGAGGCGGCCAGCGCTTGGAGGACGCCTTCCGCGACAAGGTCTTCACCATTGAAGACCGTCACCTGCCCGGCATGTGGCGCGTGGGTGAGCACGTCGGCGGCGGCAACATCGGCCATACCTTCGGCGTGGATGGCACTGACGAGCGCTCGCTCACCAAGGCACTCATCTGGGGCCGCAAGTCGCTCCGCGAATATGAACGCTACTACAAGGAATACCTCAAGGGATTTGAAAGGATGGAACTGGTGGCGACCGGTTCACTTCTCGGCATCCGCGAGACGCGTCGCATCATGGGTGACTACGTGCTCAACCTTGAGGATTTCAAGCGGCGCGCCGTCTTTCCTGACGAAATCGGCCGCTACGCCTATCCTGTGGACATCCATCCTTCGCGGCCGGACGCTGTGAGTTACGCACGATTTCAGGAGGAATGGCAGAATCTGCGCTACGGCAAGGGGGAGAGTTATGGCATCCCCTACCGCGCCCTTATTCCGCAGAAACTGCGCAATGTGCTCGTCGCCGGGCGCTGCATCAGCACCGACCGTTATTTGCAGGGTTCGGTGCGCGTCATGCCCGGTTGCTACATCACCGGCCAGGCAGCTGGCATGGCGGCGGCTCTGGCTGTTGAGAAGCACACCGACGCACGCGGCATTGATGTGGGCGAACTCCAGCGTCGCCTGAAGGCAATGGGGGCCTATCTGCCCCACTGTGCCTGAATGTCAGACACGTGCCTGTCGCCCGGCCCAGTGCCGCGCGGCCGCCAGGAGCTCGTTAGCTTCGCGCACACTGCGTACGGTGGTCTCAATGATGAGACGCGAGGGGTCAAGTGAGCGGACGATTGATTCAATGTTTTCCATGGGCACGTAGATGTGGAGGATTTTGCCCGCGCGCTGAATCGTGCGGTATAGATCCAGGTAGGCAGGACCGTTCGGCGGCTGCCCCGCGCCAGGCACCCACTGGATGACGCGCAGGTATTCCCGCGAACATAAAGCGGGCAGATGACGGTGCGCCGGTGGGCCATCAAGGTGATACCAGACCCGACCGAAGCGCTGCCCGACGAGATCCAGCTCCGGCAGGATGAACTCCGCGAACATCTCCGGCGAGAGCATGCAGGAGATGTCCGACTGGGTGCTGACGAACGGCTCGGGTCCCCAGACGCGTGCCCAGCCCGCGTTGCCGTACCAGAAATCGTTTGTGGCCGCGGTGAGCAGGTGGAAGTGGCCGACGATGGCGCACCAGTTCTCTGTCAGTTTGCGGAGGGTGCGGCGCACCCAGTCCGGCCGCTCTACCAGCGCCAAGAGGAATTGCTCCCCGCCCAGTAGTAGTGCCAGGACATCGCTGGCGGGTAGCAGACAAACCTGTCCGACCATGAAGTCATCCTTGCCCGCCAGTCCTACGATGGCGCGATGCAGCGTTTCGTACCGCCGGAACCACACATCCTTCCAGTCCAAATCAAATGCAGGTGGGGCGTCCCAGTCAAAAGGCAGCGACTCGAACCAGATGGTGTGCAGGTTGAAATGGGGCCTGGCGCCATAGCAGGAAGCTACCCAGCCTCCGTTCAGGAGGAAACTGGGGATGGCCTCGCCGCCGAAGTGTGTTGATTCTAGTTGGGCGTGGAACCAGCGCCGGTTGAAGTCCGGGTCCAGATATTTTTGCCTGCCGCTGCGCGGTTTGGGCGGTATGCAGCGTGTTTCTCTGGGGGCGGTTGCGCAAATCAACGGCCGGTCAAGCCGGCGGCCCTCCCATAGCGCTGTCCACCGCTCGCGTGCTTCCGGCCAGTCCAGTTTATACTTCACACTGCCTGCCGCTGGTTTTCGCTCACTGCGAATCGATGACTACCTTTTGCTCACCGCCCGTGCTGCACGCCCGATGGCCCCTAGTAGATAACTTGGATGTCTCCCTGTTCGTCAATGGAGACGCGGATGCCGGCGGCACGGTCACTGCCCTCAACCACGGCGACGAATCCCTGTCCGGCACGCGTTAGTGTGAGCGTGGGCGGTTTATTGAAGAACTTGAAGTTTTTCAGGTCAAAGTTGGCGGCAAACTCGTCCCAGTTTGCCGTGTAGTGGCCGTGCTCGGAATAGTAGATGCGCTCGCATGTCCGGATAGCCCCCACCAGCGCCATGCCCTCGGCGGCCAAGGCCTTCCGGACGTGCTGCCGGTACATGGTCGTGGTGGTGGCCGATAGCACTGCCACGATAGAGACGGACACCATCAACTCAACCATCGTAAAGCCACGCACTGTCCTGCGTCCACCGATGAGTCGCACCATTTTCTGCTCCACCTCCTCCTTGAACAATGGTGCCCCAGCCGAACTTGGCTTTCCCCCGTGCCGTGTTGCCAAACAGCAACTTGGGCAAGGAAAATGTTGGCAAACGCCGACAATATCGTGTCAAAAATCGCATTTTCCCGACAACAGGACATCTAAAGCAAAATGTGTGCCGTTTCGGCAAAGTTGTGGGCGCGAGGTATCGGAAGAACCGCCAGTCGGGGCTGGGCACGCAGGGCTGTTTTCCGTTGCTCGCATGGTGGCAAAACAAGGTTCGCGCCGCGCCGGCAACCACGTGCCAGGAACCTCTCCGGCTTACATTCGCCGCAGGGCGCGCGCCGCGGCGGAGCGGACGACAGTGGAGGAATCGTTCTGAATGGCGCGCATCAGCGCGCCGCGCGCCTCCAGGCCGCCAAACTTGGCCAGTGCCTCCACTGCCCCGAGGCGCACCTCAACGGCATCATCCTGCTCCAGAGTGTTGACGAGGTTGCCGATGACGGAGCGGTCTCCGATCTTGGTCAGGGCCTCTATTGCTGCCACGCGCACCTCAACGCTGGCGTCTTGGAGCAGCCGCACCAAATTGGGGACGGCGCGCCGCTGGCCGAGGTCACCCAGGCCGGCCGCGGCCGTTTGCCGTACCTGGGCACTACCATCAGCCAGTGCATTCAATAGCAGGTCAACGCTCTGCCGGCCGCCGATGTTGACGATTAACTCGGTTGCCCTGAGGCGCAGGTCAACGTCTTTAGACTTCATCGCCGTCTCTAGGGCCGGGAAGGCGTCTTCGCCGATGGCCCGGAGTGACCGCGTGGCTGCTTCCCGTACTTCGGACACGCGGTCAGTGAGTCCGCGCACCAGAACTTCTGCAGCCCGGCCCCCCTTTATCCTGCCCAAGGCTTCTACCGCCTGGAGGCGCACTAAAGGCACAGGGTCCACAATGGTCTGTTCGAGCCAGACGACGGAGCGCTCATCAGCAAATACGCCGACGGCCTCAGCGACAAGGGCGCGCACTTTCGGTGAGTCGTCCCGCAGGAGGCGCCACAACTGCGGTAGCGAGTCGCGGTGGCCAAGCGCCACCAGGAGCCGGACACACTGCGTGCGCACTTCGCTGTTGCCGTCCCGTAGATGTTGTTCAATGATAGGTGCGGTAACCTCCGGCTCGGCCATCAGTGCCTGCGCCGCTGCCTCGCGCACCGGCTGTGCTTCGTGGAGGGTGAGGCGGATGAGGGCGGCAATGCCTGGGCTACCCATCTTCTTGAGGATGGCCACACCCCGCTCGCGTGCCACGGGTGGCTGGCCTTCGTTGATAGCGCGCAGGAGTGGCGTCAGAGCCACTTCGCCGATGAGGATGATTGCCTCCTCGGCTGCTGCCGCAGTTTGCGGGTCCGCGGCGGCGAGCGCGGTGAAGAGCGAGGCCATCGCCTCGGCGCCGCGTGCCCGCAGGATGCCCTCAGCTGCTGCCCGGCGCGGGTTCTCCTGCCGCAACTCGCGCAAGAGCGCTGGGGTAGCATGGTCGCCAAGCGAGAAGACCAGCATCTGCGCTGCCTTCTGCTGGTTGGCGCTGCCCGTGCGCACCAGGTCTAGTAGTGCAGGGATGGCTTCGCCCCCCCACTGCTGAACCACCTTGACCGCTGCTCTTTGCAGAGTCTTCTCGGGACTCGCGTAGGCGTCCACGAGGCGTGGCACGATTGCTGTCCCGAAGCGCTTCAGGCACTGGACAGCATCTTGGGCTGCATCTGGTTCCATCGCTGGCAGACGCTCTAGGAGTGCCGCGGCTGCTGCCGGACCGCTGGCCACAAGTGCCTCTCCTGTGGCGGCGCGCAGCGAAGCATCCTTTTCCTGAAAGAGTGCCACGAGGTGGGGGAGCGATGGCTCACCCATCTGGCGCAGGGCTGCCAGTGCCGCTGCTCGCGCCGGTGCGTTCGCGTGGCGAGCGACCGCTGCCAGGTCTGGGGCTACATCCGGTCCGAGACTGGTGAGGAGTGCCGCAGCCTGTTCTCGCTGGCGGGCGTCGGCACCGCTCAGGCGGGCTAAGAGCGGCGGCGCTGCTGCCTTGCCTATCACGCGCAGTGCCCGTGCTGCCTCGTCTCCCTCTGGGCCACCTGCCTCCCAGAGTTTCAGCAACTCAGCTAGGGCGTCGCCATCGCCGAGCCGATGCAGGGCGAGGAGAAGTTGCGGCCGCACGTGGGGTTTTGTGATTTTCACCTCTTGAGGTGCGTGCAGGGCGTCCCAGATTGCCTTGCGAATGGGCGCAATCGCCTCTAAGCGTCGTGCGTCCCACTGCCACGTTTCTCCCGAAGAGGCCTCCAGTGCCATCAGAATACGCCCCCGTGTTGCCTCGCTGTCCGCCTTCTGGCGGAGTTGCTGAAGTTGGCGCGCGACATCGGGATGGCTGCGGATGAGAAGCGCTTCCTGGTAGCGCTGGATGGCCAGTTCGTAGTTGCCCTCTCCAGCGGCGACGCGGGCGGACACGCAAAGTAACTCAAAGCGCGCCTGGTCGCGGGCGACAGTGGCGGAGGGGTCGCTGGGGCGGAAGAAGAGCGCCTCCTCGGCGGCTTGCGCCGCGGCTACCCAATCTTTGCTCTCGCTTGCTTTACGGGCGCGCTCCATAGCGGCCGTGTAGCCCCGGGCGATGGCTTCTCTTTCCAGTTGGGCGGCCCTGGCGGCGAGGATGCCCGAGGATGGTTGGGTGAGTTGGCGACATAGGCGCACGGCTTGGGCCCAATCGCCGGCAGCGCGTGCCTGTTGCACTTGTTGCCAGAGGTCGAGGTGTTGCATCTGTGCGCGCACCCGCGCCGCGCCTTCGGTTGCTTCAGCGGCGACGCTGGCGTCGGCTGTCGCCGCGAGGCGTTCGTAGATCGCGGCTGCCTGGGCGAAATTGAGTACTTCCTCTCTTTGTCGCGCCTGGGCCAGCAGCGCCCGCGGGTTCTGTGCTCGCGTGGCCGCCGCAACCGCCAGCGCCAGCCCGAGCAGGAGAATGGAGGTCGCAACGCATGCTGCAGCAATCCAAGTCCTGCGTGCCGATTTGTGCGGCGCAGGGGTGGCGAGGCGGGCCTGCTCGTCCACAAGGGCACGCGGCACTTGGCCGAGACGCAGCGCGCGCAGGTCAGCCAGTAACTCCTCAGCGCTGCCATAGCGTTGCGCCGGATCCTTGGCCAGCATCTTGTGCACGACCGCGCACGTGGCCGGTGTCAGGTTCGGCGCATGCCGCGAGAGAGGGGTGAGCGGCTCCTCCACCTGCATGCGCATCACCTGCAGTTCGTTTTCGGCCTCAAAGGGTGGGCGGCCAGCAAGCATGTGGTAGAGAGTAGCGCCCAGGCTGTAGATGTCGGCGCGGGCATCATACTCCGCACCGCGGCACTGCTCCGGAGCCATATAGGCGGGGGTGCCCACCGCCGCGCCGAGCCTGGTGACGCGCTCGTCGGCTGAACGCACGTGCTTGGCCAAGCCAAGGTCTGCCAGTTTCGCCTGGCCGTTGGCGCCGATAATGATATTGGAGGGTTTGACATCGCGGTGGATGATGCCGATGCGGTGGGCCTGGGCCAAGGCGCTGGCTATCTGCTCGGCAATTTCGAGCGCGTGTGGGGCCGCAAGGCGACCCTCTCGCCGTAAGATCGTCCCCAGGGACTCGCCGGGGACGTATTCCATCACCAGATACCAATAGCGGCCGCGGCGGCCGACGTCGTAAACATGTATGGCGTTGGGGTGATCTATCTTGGCGGCGAGTTTTGCTTCACGCACAAAGCGTTTGACGTAGCGCTCTGAGCGCACGAGGGAGCGGCGGAGCACCTTGATGGCAACGGGGCGGTTAAGGTTTGTCTGGGTCGCCCGATACACGGTGCCCGTAGCTCCCCGGCTTATGGGCTCCAGGTGGTCGTAACCGGGAATCTCGGGCATACCTGGATTGATCTCGTGCTGGTGCACGCCTCCCTGGCGAGGTTGGTGACCCGCACGCAGGTATCTCGCCAACCGCGCGCCTTTCACCGATTATAGCGGCGTCGGTAGGAGTGGTCAAACTGCGAGATTCATCTTGCAAAAAACCGCCATCTCTTTTATAAGGAGCGGCATAAAGAGCGCGTATCGGCCTCTAGTGTACACGTTTGTGGTGTGAGTGGTCAGGTGGAGAAGCGCCAGTGACTACAGACGACATGCGCATCAATCGCGAGGTCCGGCATCTCCTGACTCGCAAGTGGATAAAGCTCCAGCGGCTGAGTTTTAACTGCGTCAGCGGCACACTGTATATCCACGGCCGCATTGAACTGATGCGCGAACCGAATACGGCGCGGACAGAGAAAGTCACGGATCAGTTTGGCGTTGGCCCCAAGTTCCTGATCCAACTGGAGCGCGACCTGCTCAAGATTGGCGGCCTGCGCGCTGTCCGCTGGGATATCATGGGGTGGCACAAGGGCTCAATGGGGTGGAGCCACCGGGGGCTGTAAGGCCCACACAACGCGAGGAGCCAATAATTACGTCGCCCCGCCGTTTTCTCGTGCCGATTCTGCCTCTTCAGCAACGATGTGTTTGAGCCGACATGTGGCGGCAGCGATGTCGTCCGCGGCCAGGACAGCACGGCAAACCGCAATCGCGCTGGCGCCCGCCGTTTTGACCTCTCTGGCGTTTTCCGCGGTGATACCCCCGATGGCGATAATCGGCACGTGCACTTTGGCAGCAACCTCACGCAAGAGCCCCAGACCCTTGCCTTCGCGGTAACCCCGCGTCGCCGTGGCATAGATGGGGCCGACACCGATGTGATCGGCACCGTCAGCGACGGCCTGCTGCGCCTGTGCTAAACTGTGGGTGGAGACGCCCAGTCGTACCGTAGGCGGGAGCAGCCTCCGCACCGCCGCCGCAGGGAGGTCTTCCTGGCCGACATGTACGGCGTCAGCCTCGACCAGAAGTGCGATGTCGGGTCGGTCATTTATTACGAAAAAGACGCCATAGTCGCGGGTCAACTGGCGGAGCGCACGTGCGAGGTTCAGTACTTCACGATCCGGTGTCTCCTTGAGTCGCAATTGCAACGCATCGGCTCCGCCCCGCGCTGCTGCCTCTGCTGCCTTCAGGAGAGGCACCTTGGCGACGCCCTCGCTCAGTAGCACGTACAGCCGTACTCGCTCCAATGATGTGCCCAATTTGCCTTCACGCGAAAGGGATGACCGACATGAGATGAGGCATCCTGGAGCCGCAATGTGCCAGTGACGCTGAAAAATGTTAGCACATGGCGAGAATGAGAGTCAAACCACGTTTGTACTTGATTGTAGGTCCACCGGGCCATGCGCTGCTTGGAAGCCTGCGAGAAGCAGGCATCTCGCGCACATTAGTGGGTATCATGATGGCCAAAGGATACCTGACGCCTGCGAGTTGCTCGGAGGTCCCTTGCTCTCATGATTGAACCTACGCCCGTGTTCTCTTGGGGGGCGATCAGCCTCTCGGCCTGGCGGGGATAGGCGCCGGGGGCTATTCTTCTGGCCGGGTGTCTTCGGGTACTTTCGGCGGCGGCTTGCGTTCGTACTTCTCTTCCACGTGCAGGTGTAGTTCGTGGGCCTTCTCGTGCGCGGCACGCAGCATGTGCACGAGAATTTCCCTGGCGCGGTCGAAGCGGATGCGCCCCTCGCGTACCATCTGGGCGGCGATTTGGCCGATCATGTCACCCACTGCCCCGGCGGAGATAGCAATGTTGCGGGCGTGCAGGACCATATGGCCCCTCTGGATCCCCTCGCAGACGAGGCTACGCAGAGCGGCCAGGTTCTGCACCAATCCTACGGCGGCCGCGACTTCGGCGAGTTCGCGCGCACTCCTGACGCCGAGGATTTTCAGGGCAATCTGCGCAGTCGGGTGGACCTTTGTGGCGCCGCCCGCTATGCCTACGGCCAAAGGCAGTTCAATTTCGCCGACGAGGCGTCCGTCCTCGCCGCGCCGCCAGCGGGTCAGCGGCTCGTAGCGGCCGAACCGCGCGGCATAGGCGTGTGCGCCCGCCTCTACGGCCCGCCAGTCATTGCCAGTGGCAACGACCACCGCATCTATGCCGTTCATGATACCCTTGTTGTGCGTGGCTGCGCGGTACGGGTCGGCCAGCGCAAAGGCGTAGGCGTCTAGGATGCCGTTTATGACTTCCTCGCCGTCCCAGCCTTCCTCGGTGAAGGCAGCGGGGGCGATCTCCAGCTGAGCGCGTGCCAAGCGTCGGTCGGCGAGATTGCTGATGATCCGAAGGCGTACGCGGCCACCAGTGATTTCCTCAATGAAGGGTGCCAGCGCCTCGGCCATGCTGTTGACGGCGTTTGCCCCCATCGCATCGCGTACATCCACATACAATTCAACTATGAGCATCTCCCCACGGGGCGTGCCCAGAAGCCGTGTTGCCAGTTCCCTCGCTCCACCGCCGACCTGACAAAGCATCGGGTCCTGTTCGTTCGCCAGCGCCAGCAACCTGGCTTTTTGTGCCTGGATTCGCTGGCACGCCGCCTCAGGATCGGGCACGCTAACCACCTGAATCTGCCCGCACATGATTGGCTCGGTGCTGCTGGTGGTCAGTTGGCCGTGCTCGCGGATAAGTTTGGCCAGATGACTGACGGCGGCGACGACGGAGGTCTCTTCCACTGCCATGGGGATGAGGTAATCGCGCTGATTGATGCGAAAGTTGGCGGCCACGCCCAGCGGCAGCCCGTAAATGCCGACAGCGTTCTCGATCATGAGGTCAGCACGCGCGAGGGTGAGCGTCTCATGCCGCAGCGCATATTTTTCCTCGGCGGTGAGGTTGGCGAACTCGCCGACGATGTCCGCCCGCTCGGTGGGGGTGAGTTTGTAGAAACCTGGCAGCCGCGAAGAACGTTCAGCGGATTTTCGCGTCATGGGAGGCTTGCCTCGCAGCGACTATTTACTTCGGGTTGACGGTCGGGGGCGGCGCGGCACCAAACGCGCTGACCGCACGCCCAAATTGCGTTGTTCGAGCCATTCGCGCAGACGGCCGGTGATGACTTTGGGCACGGCCCGGAGCGCGGCCAGGTTGCGCGAGCCGGTAAGCACGGCGGCCATGCGCAGGCCACTAATAAGCGCGTTCGTGTAGCGGCGCACCTCTTCCACGCCACCGCGACTGTGGGCGCGGAGAAACGGCAGTGCCGCGCTGGAGAGTTCCGCACCCAAGGCAATGCCCTTGGCAAAATCCAGTCCGGAGCGGAGCCCGCCCGAAGCGATGAGGCGCAAGCCGATGCCGCGCAGTTCTAGGAGGCTTGCTGCCGTGGGGATACCCCATTCATCGAAGACATTGCCACCGGGTGTTGCCGGTCCGCCGGCGCGCAGCCGTTCCACGCGTGTCCACGATGTGCCGCCTGCCCCTGCCACATCCACAATCACTACGCCCACCTGCCGCAGGCACAGGCCGTCCTCCCGGCTCATGCCGCAGCCAGTTTCCTTGACGATGAGTCGTTCCCCCAGTTCGGCGGCCAAACGGCCGATGGCTTCCAGCGCCCCGTGAAAACGCCGCTCGCCATCCTTCTGGCACAGTTCCATGGCGGCATTCAGGTGGAGGCATAGGCCGTCGGCACCTACGCGTTCCATGAGGGTTCTGGCCAGTGCTGGAGTGATTTGTAAGGCCTGGCTGAGTCCGATGTTGCCCAGGAGGAGAATATCGGGGGCCAGGTCGCGCACCTTGTAGGTGTAGGTGAGGTCGGGAGATTCAAGCATCGCCCGCTGGCTGCCGAGAGCCAGGCCGATGCCGCACTCGGCGGCGACGCGCGCCAGGTCGCGGTTGATGCGCTCACAGCCGGGCGCGCCGCCGGTGAGAGCGCCGATGAGTATTGGGGCCCGCAGGCGCCGCCCCAGAAAATCCACCGACAGGTCCACTTCCTCCGGATCAAGGTTGGGAAGGGCCGTGGCCACCAACTCCACCTCTTCCAGCAGCGTTGTCTTCCGCTGGAACTCTACTTCAGCCTCGCAGCAGAGCCGCAGATGGTCAATTTTTCGCTGCGGTGTTGTGCTCGCCATGCAAATTCCGCGCGGAAAGGGACATGTTGATGGTCCACCCCGTGCGGGGGTCTCGTTGGGAGCCGGATGTTACCACTTATGAGGGGGGGAATCAATCGCATAGCCAAAGGGCCACGCGGGCCGCGCCACTTGTGATTGCAGCATGTTCACGACTTGACGCCTCTTGGCTGAGGACTTACGATGCGAGGCTAGCGAGAATTGCCGATAATCATGGGGGTATCCAACAGGGAGCATTGCGTGCGATGACCAAGGAATTGGTGGCGGCGGAGACGGCTTTGGAGCAGGCAAGTGAGCATCTTGCTTTGGAGTCCGGGGTTCTCCTCGGGGTGCTGCGACAGGCGCGGCAGTTGCTTGACTGGGAAGGCGAGCCGATCCTACCGGAAGGTCCGGAGGAGGCACTGATAGACTACATGGCGCGCCATCGCGCCGCTGCCGGGCCGCTGACGCTGGCGTTGCTGCATGCCTTCCGGCGACTCTATGGTGCGGGGGTGGCGCGGGTCCGCCGTCAGGTGGAGCGCTACACCCAAGCGGTGGAGGAGTTCGTGCGTCATTTCGGGGCAGGGCCGGTGCTCTTGGCACGGGCGCCTGCGCGCATCAATATACTTGGTGAGCATGTGGACTACGTGCGCTACCTGCCCACTGAGGTGCTACCCTTCGCCAGCCGCGAGCACGACATGCTCATCCTATTCCGCCCGAGCGCGGAGGCGCGTGTGCGCGGTCGCTCAACGCTCCCGGCGGCGGAAGCCGCACAATTTGATCTCGCGGCCGCGCCACGACGGGCGCCGCGTCATCGGTCGCTGGAAGAGTGCTGGCTGGCCTACTTGCGCGAGGTCGGCACGCCGGCACGCCACTGGTTCAACTACGCCAAGGCGGCGGTGTTTTACTGCGCAATGAAATACGGCACCCTACGACGTGGGGTGGATTTTCTCCTTGATTCCACCATCCCGGCAGCAGGCGGCGCCTCCTCCTCATCGGCTATTGTTGTTCTCGCGGGCGCCGCTATCCGCATCGTCAACGGCCTTCCCTGTGACCCGACGACGCTTGCCGATGATTCGGCGAAGGCAGAGTGGTATATCGGCACGCGCGGCGGCAATATGGATCACTATGCCATGTGTCTGGGGCGCCGGCAGTATGCTTTGCACCTGAACTTTACCCCCTTCACCACAGAACTCGTGCCTCTTCATCGTTACCGCTACCGCTGGATTACTTTTTTCTCGCACCCGGCGGACAAGAGCGGTGATGTCCTGTGGCACTACAACGAGCGCTCGGCCGTATCGCGCCTCATTATCCCCGCGCTTCTTGACAAGATTCTCGCGCAAAGGCCTGTTTGGCGCCGATGTTGGCGTGCGGCAATACGGACGCTGAGGCACAATCGCGAGAACACCGCTGCAGCCGAGGAGGTGCGGGCCATACTTTCTCTGCTGCCTGAAACTATTACCTTGGGCGAGGTGCGCCGACTGCTGCCTGGCGTGTGGCGGGAAATTGAGCGCAGTTATCCCTGTTTGGCGCAGGCGGAGAGCAAGAGGACGCTGCAAGTGCGTGCGCGGGCACTCCATCACATTGGCGAGGTAGTCCGCGTGCGCGAGGCGGTGCGCATACTCAAGGAACTTTTCGCCTCCCGCATGCCAGAGGAAGCCGATAAGACCGAGCCGGGACTCCGCGCCGTGGGCGACATCCTTACTGAGTCTCACGAGAGCCTCCGCGACTGCTACCACCTGACGACACCGGACATTGACGAACTGGTGGAAATCATCCTCAGCCACCCCGGCGTCTATGGGGCGCGCCTCATGGGTGGCGGCTTTGGGGGCAACATCCTGGTACTCGCCTCCAAGGAACACGTGGCGGAACTGGTGGACCGTGTGCAGGAACGCTACTATGGTCCGCGGGGGCGCGATGGCATCGCCGAGGGCAGCGTCATGGTCAGCACTCCCGGCGAAGGCTTCGGGCTGCTTTGCCTGCGCGACGTCCTGCGCCAGGCGGTGACCAGTGCCAGCGCCATCTGGTGGCAGTGGGACCGCTATGCGCCTGTGATAGAGGCGTGCATGTGCGAATTATTGCGCGTCCGCAATTTGGCGGACTTCCAGCCCAGGCGGCCCGTTCAGCCCATAGTCGTCGCCGGTGGTCGCGGACGGGTGCGCGCAGATAGGGGGTATCGCCACCCCGCCTCGCTCAACCGCCTGGGCACTCGGACCTCGCTGGAGCGTGTTCTGGACGCCATTGCCGGCATGTCCTTCCCGACGCTGCCGCCCATCGTTGTCATCAGCCCGGCGATGCGTGGCCGTGCGATGGCAGGTGTCCGGTTGCCTGTCGGGACACGCATAGCAATCCAAGAGCGCCCGCTTGGCACCGGACACGCGGTGCGTGCCGCGCTACCGCACATGCGCACGCGCGAGGCGGACGTCCTTGTGGTCTGGGGTTCGCAGCCGCTTCTGTCTTCGGATACTCTGGCGCGCAGCATCATGCTCTATCAGGCGGTCGGGACGGCGGCGATGGTATTTCCCACTGCGGTCACGCGCGTCCCCTATGCCCCCATTCAGCGTGACCTGCGCGGCTACGTCATTGCCTCGCGCGAAACTGCTACCGAGGGCGCGCCAACCAAGCGCTTGGGCGAGACTAACGTTGGCGCTTTTGTCCTAGGCGCTGAGATGCTATGTGAGACTCTGGAACGCCTCCATGCCGATCTCTGGGAAACGCACGCGGGGCGCTACCGGACGAAGTCGGGTGAACTTGGCTTTCCTAACGAGATGGCACGGGCACTGGTGGCCGCGGGGCGAGCCGTGTTGGCCTTGCCCATCGCCCGTGTGGAGGAAAGCCTCGGTCTGCGCACCCGTGCGGGATACGAACAGGTCAGGCGCATTATTGCGCGTGGGGAGAGGGTATCTCGCTAGAGAATGCGCGCCGCTGCCTCCAGCCATTCGGTATAATTGCGCAGGAAGGTGGGCGAGGCGGGATGCTGAAAGGGCGTGCACGTCGGTGACATTATGTAGCCGGTGGCACCCCTGGCAATGCGGGCAATCTCCTCGACGCGGCGGGTCATCGTCCCCGGCGCCGCGGTATGGAACTCTTGGTCCTGAACGTGCCCCATCAGCGCCAGTCGTCCTCGCGTGCGCTTCAGGAGTTCTGCCAGGCCGATGTCTCCCTGCGGCGGCGGTTCTATTGGTTCCAGTGCATCCGCGCCCATCTCAATGATGTAGTCCAACACCTGCCGCACCCGCCCGTGGCAGTGCACCATGACCAGGAACCCGGCCTCGTGAATAATCTCGGTGAGCCGTTTCTGGTAGGGGACGACCAACTCCCGGAAGAGGGCAGGGGGCAGCATCGGCGGCGTGGCCACTTCCGGCCCCGATGTCAGAAACACGAGGTCATGGCCGCGGCAGGCGGCGACTTTCCGCCGCGTCTCCTCGGCAATCTGCTCGCTGAGGTGGTCCATGAGCCGCCGCAGCGAGTCGCGCTGTGTCAGGCAGCGGACGCAGAAGTCCTCAAAGTCAAACAGCGCCGCCGTCGCGTACATCGGGTCAGAGTACGCCACCGCGATGATGCCACGGTCGCCGAGTTCCTGCTCCAACGCAACCAGCGAAGCAATATCATACTCCGGCGGGTCCCAGGGCAAAGAGAGGTAACGTTCAATGTCCGTATCGGTCTTGATGAAATGTTCAATTTCCATGGACGGCTGATTGCGTGGAGTAACCACCACGGAACGCAGGTCGCCCTTGGGAGTGTGGAGGATGGTGGTTGCCACGCGCTGCTCGCCGTCATCCACCACCTGCGTGGTTCTCAGCGCGGCGCGGGGGTCGTCCTTTGGTCGCACCGTGCGCACACTGCACTTACAATATATCCCCGCCTTGGCCTCCACCAGCGCGAGAAGTTCGCGGTAAGAGGGGTCCTGGGCGTGTTCCGAGCGTCCGTACGGGTGCAGGTTATACGTGCAGAAGGGCAGGCGGTCCACTTGCCTCTGCCGCAGCGCCGCCAGCATTCGTTCCCGGCGCGTCATGGTGTTGCCTCGCAATCCAGAAAAAAGCAAGCGATGACGCATGTTGCCGTAAGTGGCCAAGCCTGTCAATAGCAGCAGGCTTGGGATGCTTCCCTTCGGCGGAAACTTCTGCTAAACTACCTTTCTTTCAGTGATAGTTCCTCGAGCCTGAGGCAGGATGATGGACATGACCAGGAAGGGGAAGGCCCGCATGAGCGTTCTGGCCCTGTGTGGCGGACGTCCGGCTGTTCAGCGGCCGCGGCCGAGGTGGCCAGTCGCCGGCGAGATAGAGTGCGCCTGGATGGAAGGAGTGCTGCGCAGCGGTGAGTGGAGTTGGATGGGGCCGCACGAGACGGCCTTCTGCCGGGAGTTCGCCAACTTCATCGGCGCGAAATACTGCCTGTGCGTCGCCAACGGCACCGTCTCGTTAGAGGTCGCCTTGCAGGCTGTGGGTGTGGAACCTGGTGATGAGGTGATTGTGCCCGGGCTGACTTGGGTGGCCACTGTGCAGGCGCCCATCAATATTGGTGCTAACGCGGTGATTGTGGACATTGATCCGGAGACCTGGAACATTGACCCCAGGGCCATAGAGAGTGCGGTAACTTCGCGCACACGCGCCATCATTCCGGTGCATCTCTATGGCTGCATGGCGGATATGGACGCTATCGTGGACGTAGCCAGGCGGCACAATCTCAAGGTGGTGGAGGACGTGGCGCACCAGCATGGCAGCCGCTGGCGGAATCGCGGTGCGGGCGCCATTGGCGATGTCGGTTCATTTTCCTTTCAGCAGAGCAAGGTGCTGACATGTGGCGAAGGGGGCGCGGTTACCTGCAACGACGAGGCAGTCTATAATATCGCCTTCCCGCTGAAGCACGTCGGTTGGGGCCCGGACATGAAGCCGGCGGGCCGGTATGCCCACAATTACCGAATCACAGAGATGCAGGCGGTGCTCCTGCGGGGGGGCCTGCGGCGCCTTCCGGAGGAGACGCGCCGGCGCGAGGAGAACGCGGCCACCCTGGCCGAGGGCCTGGCGCGCCTCGGTGGGCCGCTCCGCGCCGCACGGCGCGACCCGCGCGTTACCCGTCAGGCATACTACTGCATGACTCTGCACTTCGATCCCCGCCATGCGCGCGGCGTTTCCCGAGCGGAATATCTTGCTGCTTTGAATGCGGAGGGCTTCCCTGCGGGCGCGCCCTATGAGCCGGTATATCGGCACAAACTCCTCAATTTCTACGACAAGACCAGTCCTATTCCGTACCGCGATCCAAAACGGGTGCAGAATTACGCAGCGCTCCGGTTGCCGGTAGTTGAGAAAGTGTGCGATGAGACCGGCGTCGTGCTTTCGCATCCTGCGCTCCTCGGGTCTGACGAGTATATTGGTGAACTCCTTACGGCAGTGCGGAAGGTTAACGATAACCTGACGGCTGTGTGGCGGCATTTTGCGGCCCAGAAGAAAGCGGCAGAAAAATGCCGGAGCGGTCGTTGAGGATTGGCTTTGGCAAGACAGACATCACCCCGCGCGTGGGTGTAGAACTGTGCGGCTTCGGCCCCTTCGTCACGCGACATTCCATCGCCGTCCGCGACCGGCTCTGGGCGCGGGCCATGGCGGTCGAGAAGGATGGCAGGGCCCTCGTCCTGGTCAGTTGCGACCTCATCGGCCTCGTGGAGCCGCTGACACGTGCGGTGCGCCACCTCGTGGGCGCAGCGACTGCGCTGCCGCCCGAGGCCATAATGGTGCACTGCACGCACACTCACAGCGGGCCCAACACTGGCGGCTATATCGGCTGGGGCGCGCCCGATGAGCCGTACCTGGAGACCCTGCCGGCGCTCATTGCCCAGGCGTGTGTGGAGGCCGTGCAGGCCATGCGGCCGGCAGCGCTCCTTCACGCCGAGGTGCCCTGTGAGGGTATCGGACAAAACCGCGAGTACGACCGCGACGCTTTGCCGCTGGAGGAGGTGCTGGCCGACGAGTGGCGTCCCCAGAAGCCGGAGTTGACTGATACCACCTGCCATGTCATCAAAGTAGAGTCCGGCGGCCGACTCATCGGCTTTGCCAGTTACTTCGGTTGTCATCCGGTGGTGTGTTGCCGCGAGACTCGCTACATCCATGGCGACTTCCCCGGCGTGGCGACAAACCTTCTGGAACGCGAGCATCCGGGCGCAGTCGGTCTTTTCCTTCAGGGCGCGCAGGGCGACGTGAATAGTTGCGTCGTGCACAAGCCAGAGCAGGATTCGCTCCTGGCGCTTGATGTCATTGCCGCACGTTATGCCAACGCCGTGCGCAATGGCCTCCGGGAGGCGCGGTTACTCGTGGTGGACGAAATCCGCTGTGCGCTGCGCGAGGTGGTCTTCCACCGCAAGCCTTGGGATCTTGCCCGGCTGCGTGCCATGCTCGCCGAGCAGGAGGCAGTGCTGCACGCGCCCGGCGCGCGTGATGGAGACCGGAAGGTGCGCATGGCGACTGTGAATGCCATTGCACTGCGGCAGCTGGTTGCCACTGCGGAGGCGGGGGAGTCCCTGGAGCCGCCCACGGAACTTCAGGGGTTTCGTTTGGGGCCGCTGGCCCTGCTCGCCGCGCCATTTGAGATTTTCCAGGCCATCAAGAACGAGGTGCGCGCTCAGGCGCGCTCGCCCATCGCGCTGGTCATGGGTGTCACCAATGACTCACTGGGCTATGCTCCCGACCAAACTGCCGCTGCCCGCGGGGGTTACGCCGCCGACACCGTCCCTCTCATCTGTGGTGCGCTGCCTTTCGCCGACATCCACAGTGAACTGGTGTGCGAACTCCTCCAACTTGAGACCGCCCTTTACTGAGCCTGGTGGCGGTTGCCACGCTGGCCGCCAATGAAAACCTTCCCGGGGCTATCCGCTGCCGGGACAACGCCGCAACGTAGGTGCGCGCAAACTGAGACGGCGCCCTGGAAATCCGCGCCGCAGGTTGTCTTGATATGTGCAGCCCAATTATGCCTTGACGGGTGTCCTGGTTGACACCAAGCAGGACGTGTAGGTAGACTGCTGGAGGCTGGCAGGCGGGCGGACGAAATTGTTTGGGCGGAGGCTGATGCGGCTAGCAACCTACGGGAAACGGGAAATTGTTGCCGGGACTCTGGTCCTAGTTCTAGGTGCGGTGCTATCGGGGTTATTTTTCCTTTACGCTGTGCCCGTGTTTATCTTCCTGCTTATCTGGCTTCTGTGGTTTTTCCGCGACCCGGAGCGTCCAATCCCAGCGGAGCCTCGCATACTTGTGGCACCTGCAGATGGCCGTGTAGTGGAGATAGCGGAGGTTGGGGGTGGCCTTTGTCCGTACCTGGGCGGGCCAGCGACACGGATTGCTATCTTCCTTTCCATTTTTGATTGCCACGTAAACCGCTCGCCAGCCGCCGCCACGGTGGAACAGGTCGCGTATCGTCCGGGACGGTTTCACCTGGCGTGGAAGCCGGAGGCGTCGGCAGAAAATGAATGCGCGGAGGTGGGGCTGGCGCTGGCCGAGGGCGGTGGGCGGATTCTGGTGCGCCAGATTGCCGGGGGGATCGCCCGCCGCATTGTGTGTGCCTGTCGTGAGGGACAGGGGTTACGGCGAGGCGAGCGCATCGGCATGATCAAGTTCGGCTCGCGGACGGAGGTGCTCATCCCCAGCAGTCTTGGTTTCCGTCCGCGTGTGCAGGTGGGCACACGGGTGCGCGCCGGAGTAACCATTCTGGGGGAGTTTCGGTGAAGCGGATTGCAGTCCTGCCGACGATGGTGACGCTGGGCAACGGCCTGTGCGGCTTCGGTGCCGTGGGCTGCCTGGTGAAGGCCCAGACCGGCGGCGAGGAGATATTCGCCGCCTACATGGAGTGGGCCTGCCTGCTTATCCTGGCGGCCATGGTGTTTGACGCCCTGGATGGCAGCGTGGCGCGGCTGGCGCGGGTTTCCAGCGAGTTTGGCGGGCAACTGGATTCTCTGGCCGATGTCATCAGTTTCGGCCTGGCCCCCGCGCTCACGATTATGGTAGTGGCCTCCTACGAGGGTTTTCTTCAGCGTGTTGGCAGGGTCACTGGCTCGCTCTTTCTGGTGTGCACTATGTTGCGCCTGGCCCGCTACAATGTGGAAAGCCGCGAACACGAGGGGCCAACTCTTTACTTCGCCGGCCTGCCGACGCCCGCGGCGGCAGGACTGGTAGCCTCGCTGGCGCTCATGCACTTTAACGTCCGCACTGATCGGGAACTCGGCTTCATCGCCGCGCATCTACAGCCCATGATGGCGTGGATGGTGCGCTTTCTGCCGCTGGTGGCGGCGGTGGCTGCACTCCTGATGGTATCGCGGGTGCCCTACATGCACCTTATCAATCATGTCCTGCGCGACCAAGAGCCCTTTGACTACGTCGTCCGGGTGATCCTGATGGTGCTCTTCGCGGTCTTCACCTGGCCTTTTTCGCTGCCGCTGGCGTTCAGTATCTATGTCGCTTGGGGGCTGCTTGCCAGCGTCCGCCGAAGCGTAGCGCAAACGGCCGCGGTGCGTCAGGGACGATAAGGCCCCCGCCGTGCCTTTGCTTCTGGCGCCACAGAGGTTACACGTGGCTCCGTCCTTGTAAGATGGCGGCCTGTCAGGGGGTGAGATGTGGTGCGCATTGCAGCATGGCGGATAGGGGCGCGAAGTGGCGACGGGGGATGAGACACATGCGCGGTGAGTTTACCTGGCCAGCAGGCATGCAACCTTACGTGAAACGGGTAGAAGAGCGCCTAAACTCCTGGCGAAAATCAGACTTGACGCTTCGCGTCTGGGCCAAGGATCCAACCGCGTGGATGGGCAGCAAGCGAAAGGTGACCCACGCGGTGGAACTGGTTAACCGCCTGGGTTGGCTCAACACGCCTGAGTTGATGCAGGCGCAGGTCGGGGAATTGGCCGCGTTCGCGCGGGAGATCCGCGACGAGGGCTTCCAGCATGTCGTTCTGCTGGGCATGGGCGGGAGCAGCCTTGCGCCTGAAGTCTTCATGGCCACATTTGGGCCGGCACGGGGGTTCCCCGCGCTGGTCGTGCTTGACAGCACCGAGCCAACCAGTGTTCGGCGGGTGGCCGAAAGCGTTGACTGGCCCCGTACACTCTTCTTGGTCTCCAGTAAATCAGGGGGTACGTTGGAGACGCTCACGCTTTTCAATTTTTTCTACGACGCCGTGCGCGCGGCGAAGCCGGGTGCGGGGCGCAACTTTGTCGCCATCACCGATCCGCATTCCAAACTGGAGGCGCTGGCTGCGGCCCGTGGGTTCCGGCGTGTGTTTCCGGGCCCGGTGGAGGTAGGGGGGCGCTACTCGGCGTTGACGGTGTTCGGCCTGGTGCCTGCGGCGCTCATTGGTGTGGACGTTCGGGGGGTGTTGTCACGGGCGGCCGCCATGATGCACGCCTGCCATTATTCGGTGGCCCTGGCAGAGAATGCTGCCGCGCCTCTGGCGGCGGCGATGGGTGAGTTGGCGTTGGCCGGTCGTGACAAACTCACGTTCTTTGCCTCGCCCACTATTGCCGCTTTCAGCCACTGGGTGGAGCAACTCATCGCCGAGAGCACAGGGAAGCAGGGCAAGGGCATCATCCCCGTGGTAGAGCCGCAGCCTGGCCCGCCGGCAGACTACGGCGATGACCGCCTGTTTGTCTATCTCCGCTACCTGGGCGACGACGCCGCGGCGCTTGACGGGGCGGTCGCGGCACTGGAATCGGCCAGGCAGCCGGTGCTGCGCTTTGTGCTGGAGGACAAGGCTGATTTAGGCGGCGAGTTCTATCGCTGGGAGATGGCGACGGCGCTCGTTGGCACTATACTGGGCGTCAATCCTTTTGACCAGCCCGATGTGGAGGCGACCAAGGCCAAGACCCAGGCACTGATGCAAGCGTACCGGCAGACCGGCCGCCTGCCAGTGGAGAAGCCAGCGCTGGTGGATAGCGATGTGGAGGTCTATGGGGTGGCGACCGGCCGTGGCGCGCGCGACCTGCCCGGATGCCTCGCTAAATTCTTGAGAATGGCTGGCAGAGGCGATTACATCGCCCTGATGGCCTACCTGCCGCGCTCGCCGGAGGTGGAGGTTGCCCTGGAGGCGATACGTGCGGTGCTGCGGCGGCGGACGAAGCGGGCGGTGACGCTCGGCTACGGGCCGCGTTTCCTCCATTCCACAGGCCAACTGCACAAAGGTGGGCCGAATTGCGGCCTTTTTGTGCAGATCACGCATTCGCCAGAGACGGATGTCCCCATCCCCGGTGAAGCGTATAGTTTCGGCACGCTCATCGCCGCGCAGGCCGCTGGCGACTATGAGGCGTTGCGCGAGCGCGGTCGGCGGGTCATGCGCCTGCACCTGCGGCGCGACGCGGTCAGTCAGTTGCAACAATTGTGTGCAGCCTTTTCTCCTTGAGGTTGCTCTGTGCATGGTTCATTTGTCCCACGTGGAGAACGGTGGGCATCCTGCGGCCGCCGCAGCTGAGCCCCCCTGTGTCATGGTCATTTTCGGAGCATCCGGCGACCTGACTCGGCGCAAACTAGTTCCTGCTCTGTACGCCCTGGAGCATGACGGTCTCCTGCCGCGCGAGTTTGTGATTGTGGGTTTCGGGCGCAGCGACATGGACGATGCCCGATTTCGCGCCGAGATGCGGGAGGCTGTCGCCGGCGTCGCGTCCGGCCCCGTCGCTCAAGGAAGTGCTTGGGAGCGTTTCGCCGGGCGTCTGCACTACGTCACCGGCCGCTACGACGACGCAGAGGCCCTGCGCTTGCTGCACCGCCACTTGCCGAAATGGGCTGGCGATTGCGCTGTGCTGCGCCACCTCTACTATTTTGCGTTGCCTCCGAGCGTGACGGAGGCGCTTCTCCTGCAGATGCGTGCGGCTGGCCTTGGGGTGGAGCATTGGCGCACGGCACCCCCGCGCGTCATGCTGGAGAAACCCTTCGGCCTTGACTTGGCCAGCGCCCAGCGGCTAAACCACATTGTGGCAGAGATGTTTGGCGAGCCGCAGGTCTATCGCATAGACCACTTCCTGGCCAAGGACACGGTGCGCAACCTGCTGGCCTTTCGCTTCGCCAATACCATCTTCGAGCCGGTCTGGAATCACCATTATGTAAATAGCCTCCAGATTACCGTTGCGGAGGACGAGGGCGTGGGTAAACGCGGCGCCTATTACGATGAGGCAGGAGTAGTGCGCGACATGGTGCAGAACCACGTCCTTCAAGTCCTGGCGCTGGTGGCGATGGAGCCACCGGTGGCGGGCGATGCCGAGTCTATCCGCGATCGCAGGCAGGATGTGTTCCGCTCGCTGGGGCCGATCGCACGCGGTGATTTCGTCTTCGGCCAGTATCGGGGTTACCGTGGCGAGCGCTATGTCAATCCGCGTTCCACCACCCCCACCTTCGTTGCCCTCCGCCTTTATCTTAACAACTGGCGCTGGCAGGGCGTGCCGTTCTACATCCGTGCGGGCAAGTGCCTGCCCAGGAAACTCACAGAGGTCGTCATCCAGTTCAAGAACGTGCCGCTGTGTGTCCTTGACAGTGTAGAGTCCTGTCGGGGTGTTGCCCCCAATGTTCTCACGTTGCGTCTTCAGCCTGATGAAGGCATTCGGATGTCCCTCTGCGCCCAAGTGCCCGGACGAGGCGAGGCGCTGCGCCTCGTCAATCTTGATTTCCGGTACGCCGACTTGGGCGTGGAGATGCGCAACGCCTATGAACGTGTCTTGCTTGATTGCCTGCGAGGCGTGCCGACGCTCTTCGCACGCGCCGACCATGTGGAGACCTGCTGGCGTGCAATGGCGCCGCTGCTCGAGGTGGTACCGGAGGAGGTCTCCGGTCCGTTTCCGAACTACGAGCCCGGCACCTGGGGGCCGCCGCAGGCCGAGGACCTCCTGCGACGCGATGGACATTCCTGGCAGGTTTGAGGGAGGACCGGATGGCCGACGACCCATGGGCCAGTAATCTCGCGCGAGGGTCTTGCATTTCTCCGGTTTTGATGTACACTATGCACGGTGCGAGAGGGCGGGCCCCGCTGCCGCGCTCTCAGAGAAAGCAAACATGGGTGTGCGAACCAGACATGCAACCCGGACCAGGGGAAAGGAGATGAACCGCAAGGCCGACAGGAATCGGTTTTGCGTCTTCTGGACCGTATAACCCGATGTTCAAGGAGAGTAGGAGTGATAAGGACGCTGATTGCCGTGCTCATGGCGGGCGTGATAGTGGGCGTGGTCGCAGGGTGCGGTGGTGCTCCGGAGCCGCCGAAGCAGCCGCCGAAGAAGGAAGCTGGCGCCCCGCCTCTACCGCCGCCAGGGGAAAAGCCGGCGTCTAAACCCGCGGGCAAGTAGGCCGGTCGTTTCCGGCAGGACACAGACTTTCGCCGTTCGCGTGCGGGGGAGGGGGTGTATTCTCACTGCCCCCACCAGCATTATGGAGATCGGGGGCGCGTGGTGATCTCGCGCCGGGAGTTGCTCAAGCGAGCGGGCATGGCTGTGGGGGTTATGTTCGTTGCGGGATTCCCATCCAAAGTCAGGGGAGCGGGGAAGGAAAAGATGGCACTTGCAGAGACCAGGGAATATGTGCTGCCGCCGCTGCCGTATGCGTATGATGCACTGGAGCCCTACCTGGACAAGGAGACGCTGGGCTTTCACCATGACAAGCATCACGCCGCGTATGTGAAGGGGCTGAACACGGCGTTGGCGAGATTGGCGGAAGCACGCGCGAAGAATGATCTGGCCGCTGCTGGCGACCTGGCCAGGGCCGTTGCCTTCCACGGCTCGGGCCATGTGCTGCATTGCCTCTACTGGACGAGCATGAAGCCGCGGGGCGGCGGCGTGCCGGGCGGGACGCTGGCACAGATGATATCGCGCGACTTCGGGTCACTTGACGCCTTCCGTAACGAGTTTGCGACTGTCACCAAGGGCATCCAGGGCAGTGGTTGGGGTGTTCTGGCCTGGGAGCCGCTCGGCCAGCGCCTGATTGTTCTTGGCGTGGAGAAGCACGAGAATCTTTACGTCGCGGGTAGCGTCCCGCTTCTCGTTTGTGATGTCTGGGAGCACGCGTATTATCTCAAGTATCAAAATCGCCGTCCGGACTATGTGGACGCCTTCCTGGCGAACCTTGCTGACTGGGAAGCAGCGGCGCGGCGGCTGGAGGCAGTATTGGCCAGGGGCTAGTGCCCGGGGATAGCCTCTCTTACTCTTCGGAAGGAGCGGGAAAAGAATGGCGGCGGCAGAACTTGCGGCGCGATGGCGGGCCGTAAGACTGGAGTTCTTCCGGTGGCGCGCGGCACTGAGCGTTGCGGAGAAAGTGGCGCTCAGTGCGGGTATGGCCGTGTTCACAGGACTGGTGGCTCAGGTGCGTATCCCATTGCCCTTCACCCCCGTGCCCATCACAGGGCAGGTGTTTGCCGTGCTCCTGGCGGGTGTGCTGCTCGGCGGGACCTATGGCGCGCTGAGCCAACTCATGTATGTCGCGGCCGGGGCTGCCGGACTACCATGGTTCGCGGGCTGGGCGGGGGGACTTCCGCTCGGCCCGACGGGGGGCTATCTCTTCGGCTTCATTCCGGCTGCTGCCCTCATCGGCTGGTTGACCGAACGGCACATCAAATTGCGCAGCCTGGCGGGGCAGGCTTCCCTCATGATGCTCGCCGTGGGGGTCATCTACCTCTTCGGCGCGGTGCAGTTTGCGCTGGTCATGCGCACCGGCCTGTGGGCGACTCTGGTGGGAGCGGTGTTGCCCTTCATCGGCGTGGATGCCATCAAGGCGCTCGCGGTGGCCTGCCTGAGCAATGTCCTCCTCCCCAAGGAGTCGTAAAGGTAGAGTAGCCGGATTGTGCCACACCTGTGACCGTGCCCCTGGACCGCTCGTTCGCCCGGAGGCGGGGCGGCGTCAGTTGCGTGGGGAGGGAAGCGCGGTGAAGGCCAAAGCCCTGCCAATGCGGGGGCATCATCTCCTCTGTGTGCTCGGCTTTCGCGGACTGGGGTACAGCGAGGAGTTCATCCGGAACATGCAGGCGGTGGTGCGCCGCCTGCACAACCAGCCCCAGGTGGTGCTGAAACTGGAGACAGGGTGCGATGTTATCTGTCGCGCCTGTCCCTACCGGTGGGGCGAGTGGTGCGCACGAAGGCCAAACGCCAGTAATCCTGAGGCCACTGACCGCGCGGTCCTCGCGCGCCTCGGGTATTCCCCGGGTCAACGCGTGAGGGCGGTAAGGGTCTTTCGCCGCGTGGCGGAGCGCATTCTGCCGCAGGATATCAACAAGTTGTGTCCAGATTGTGAATGGCGTGTGCTCGGTTCCTGCGCTGCGGGCCTGCGGGCGCTGCGGAAATGCCATGGGCCTTACGGCGCGAAATCTGCCTGGTCCGGCGCCCAGAGTATATGCTTGGGTAAGAGGGGGGTGACTGCTCTCCCGCCGCGGAGGCTCAGCGACGGCTAAGCATGCCCCTTGGGCGCCCCTTGCGGAGCCTTCCCGCCGGGAAAATACTCGTACCGGGTCGTGTCAACCCACCGCGCTGGTCTCGCCCAAGGCAGGCCGAGTTCGGAGAAGGGCTTCCACTCCTCGTAGGCGCGAGCGATGGCCTCTTCGCCGCCGCGAATGAACCGCCCCGGCAACCGCCGCGAGCCATACTGGACGTCCCCAGTTCCGGTGAAATGGGGCGGTATGGGCGTCGGCCCGCCAGAGGACTCGTGTGCGGCGTTAATGACCAGCGTCTGTTGCCAGGTATTGTCAGGAGTGCAGAGGAGTCGTTCCTGTCCCTCTATCGCGCCGATGAGGTTAATGAAGGCGCGACAAACGAGGTTGGGCACGCCAGGGTCAATCCTGATTTCCTCCTCACGCCCGTCGGCGGTGCGGACGATGGTGGCTCCCTTGGCACCTCCGCCTCCTGCCCCACCGGTGGTGACGGTGCCACGTTCGCACTGTATCTCGGTTTCCGGTCCCCACGCCTCTGCGACGCAGTGGCTGACAATATAGAGAAGTTCCGCGCCACCGGTGGTCAAGACGTGTATGACACAGGTGTCAAAGTTGTCAATATCGGGACGGCCGCGGTAAAGTTCGGCATAGACGCGGGCCGGCTGCGCCGACTCTAGAAGCGTTGGCCCGGCGAGGAAGAGCATCTGTTGGAGTTGGTGGGCGTTGGCGTTGTTCGCGGGTGAGTCCAGAATCCAGCGGCCGTCCTTATCCTTCTGACGGCCAGCCCAATCGTTGCGCGCGTAGTAGCCGTCGTGGCGTGGGGCGCTGATTTTGCAGCGAATGCGCTGGAGGGCGCCTAATTCGCCTGCGACGAGACGGCGCTTGAGTTCGTGTGCTATCGGACTGTACATCCCCTGGTAGCCGATTGCGACCTTGCGGCCAAGGCGGTTACGGGTGTCAATGAGCGTGTACGCCTCCTGCACGGTGGCGCAGAGGGGTTTCTCGCAGACCACATCACATCCCGCTTCCATGGCGGCGATGGAAAAGGGTACGTGTGAGGAGATGCCCGTGGGCACGCCGACAATATGGAGATGCTCACTTTTCAGCATCGTCTCTAGGTCGGGGTAAAACCTCACGCCCTGCTTTGCGAGTTCGGCCATCTTTTCGCGGTACTTGTCCGGCGAGCGCACTACCGCCGCGACCAGCTGGCCGAGGCCTTGCTCGGCCAGATAGCGCGCCGCCATCAGATACATCTCCGCGTAGCCGCCGATGCCGACGACGCCGAGGCGGTATTCCTTCTTCGTCACGCTTATTACTCCGAGGATTAGGATTCGCTTACCACACCCATGCCGTGCCTGGGCAGCCAAGTGGGTATTTTACGCCTTGACGTGCCGATAGGGAACAGTTGAGCACTGCTCCTCCCACATGGCTCAGCGGGGTGCGTAGGGGAAATCAGGGTGCCAGGGCTCCCGGCTGAGTCGGATGAGGAACTCGCCCAGACCTTCGGCGGTGCCCTCCAAGATCGCCCGGCCCTTGTCAGCGGAGGCAGCACGGGTGTCGCCACCTCCTCCCAGGGGCACCACACAGTGCCAGGGGTGGACGAAATATAGACGCTCCGCCGGTGGCAACTCGAAAGAGGGGACCCCCAGCGGCAGGTCTTGGAGGCAGTCGCTGCGCACGAGGTCGGGGCGCAGATACATCATGCGTGAGGTCTCGGCCTCGCCGCCGTGGGGTGATGGCTTTGTGGGTGGCACTTGGACCTGGGGTGAAGGCAGGCCAGTTGTGAGGCAGACGAAGGCACGGCGCTCGCGCGGCGTGCGGTCAAAGTGCTCACGGAGTGCGGCTCGCAGCGCATCGGTGTTGCCTCCGTGTCCGTTCACAATGACCACTTTCCGGATTCCGTCCTCTTCCAGTGCGGCCAGGATATCAAGCACCACGCACATCAGCGTCCGCACGCCAATACGGCAGGCAAAGGGAAAGGCCTTGACGTTGACGTTATTACCTACGGGCAGTGTTGGATACATGAGCACACGCGCCCTGCGCTCATTGGCATAGGCCACAGCTCGCCGGCAGAGGGCGTCGCACTGAAAATAGTCGGTCCCGTAGGGCAGGATGGGACCATGCGGCTCGGTGGAACCGATGCCGAGGACCACCACCTCTGGTGCGAAGGACGCGACCTCCTGCTGGGTCATCTCGGCAAGGATACCGCTGGGCATGCCATCCTCCTTGTGTTGTAGCGCGGCTCGGAAACGTGCCGCCCGCGCGCTTAAGTGTTTCGGAAATCAATCACCGTCTGCCGGTATGCCTCGGGCAGGCCGATATCAAACCGGCGGCCCCGGACGATGACGCCGAGGAAGCCGTCCTCTTGGCGGAGTTTGTCTAGGCACGAGGTCAGCTGGAACTCACCGCGCTCGCGCACATTGTGCCGGATGTTCTCCTCCAGGTACGAGAAAACAGCCGGTTTGAGCACATACTGGCCAAAGACGGTGAGAAACTTGTCCGGTTCCATTCCTTCCACGCGCAGATGTTTACGAGCGTACTCAAGATTTGGCTTCTCGTAAAACTCGGTGAGTGTCAGGAGGGAGTCTTTTTCCTTCCAGACGCCGGTAACGCAGCCGAAATTGTGAATCTCATCGCCTGGCGTAACTTTTAGGCCGACGACGCTCATGCCGAATCGGTCATATACGTCCAGGACCTGCCGCGCACAGGAAATGGGCCCATCAGCAGCGTAGAGGTGATCGCCGAGCATGAGGAGAAAGGGCTCATCCTTGACCCATTCGCGTGCGCAGTATACCGCGTGCCCGAAGCCTTCCTGCAATTCCTGCGTTATCAGCGTGACGCGCCGGCCGAGGTCCAGGAGATACTGGCAATATTCCTGATTTTCACGGCTGAGTTTGTTGTAGTTTTCTATAGGTGGCTGGTGATAGAAGAAGTCCTCAAAGATGCGTCGGTCGTCGGGCTGGACGACGATGGCCACCTCCTCAATGCCAGCGCTGATGGCCTCCTCCACGATTACCATGATGGCCGGCTTGGCGCGGCCCTGGGAGTCAATCACGGGAAAGAGTTCCTTCTTCACCGCCTTGGAGGCAGGGAAGAGGCGTGTGCCAAAGCCAGCGGCAGGAATCACCGCCTTGCGCACGCGCTGACCGGGCCTGAGAACGAGCGACAGGCACGGCATGTGCAGTTCGCGCTCGATTATTTCGATCACACGGCGCTGGCTCTCTTCATCCCCGACGACGAACTGGGCGGAACCGTCGCCCTGGGAGCCGACACCCTTACCCCCCAGCACATGTGGCTGGAGCGGGGGGTAATTCAGCACCTTGTGGAGGACCGGCGCAGTCAGTTGTGTTGGGCAGGCGGGGCGGACGTACTCGTCAAACAGCGCCTGAGCCTCGCGCATCAGTTGGCCCAGCCGCACCGCATCACCGGCGCGCAGCGCCTCACAGGCCGCATGCGTGATCCGTGCGCTGATGGGGCCGAGATATTCCTGCACCCTGCGCTGCATCTCGTCCTCGGCAAAAGGATAACAGCGGTTGAGACGGCTGAGGATTTCCCTGGTGTCCTTGCCAGCGCAAAGGTCCACGATGACAAAGTAGATTGGTTGCGGCACGTTGAGTTCGGTGACATCAATGCGGTCACCGTCGAACGTCATGAGGATGGGCCGGTTGCCGTAGGCGCAGCCCTGGTCCATGCGCCCGCAGCGTGAGGGTGTCGTGATCTCGCCCATGTAGGCGTATTCCATCTCGCCGCGGATGGTCATCTTCAGGTCATACACGCGGTTGAAGGCGCGCGCGACGAGTACGCAGAACGCTGCGCTTGACGACAGCCCCTTCTTCACCGGCAGGTCGGTCTTGTAGTTGTTGATGACCAGGCCGCGAACGCGGTAGTGGGTGAGGACCTGGTAAGCCACGCCGGCGGCGTAACTGAAGAAGCCGCCTTTCTCGGCCTCGGCGAGGAGTGCCTCGCGCTCCATGGGCAGGTGGCAGGATTTCGGGAGCGGGTCATCGGGCAGAGTAGAGTGTATGATGAGGTGTGTCGGGTGTGGCTCCACCTCGGCATAGATGCCCTGATTAGTGCCAGCGATGAGGGTGTAGCCCTTCTCAAGGGCAGCATTGATGCGGCGGTAGCCGCCTGCCCAGTCGGTGTGCTCCCCAAAGAGACAGATGCGTCCGGGGACGAACAGTTTCATTCGCCAGTCCCTTGTAAGCGGTGGCATCTTCATTATCGCCCCCGCTGGCGGGGCATGTCAACAGCCGCTCCCGCAGGGATTGGCTCTTCCTTAGTCCTTAGTCGCGGGCGGCTTCACTGCCTGCTGTGACAACTTGACATTTGCTTCGTTTTACGGTTTCATGCCACTCTCTCAGCCGAGGGAGACAGTGGGATGTAGTTGGGTGTTGGGGTTGGTAGGGGCAACAGTGAAGGTGGACTTGGAGCACAGGGGGTGCTGCCGCGTCCTGTGCACCAGTTATTCGGAGCGGAGGTAGAACATGACGACGGTAAAGCGGGCGCTGATTGTCTGGGGTGGCTGGCAGGGGCATGAGCCAAAGCAATGCGCCGAGATCTTCGCGCCCATCCTCGCCGATAACGGTTTTGAGGTTGACGTGCGCGACACGCTGGACGCGTATCTTGACCGGGATATGATGATGTCCCTGAGCTTGGTGGTGCCCATCTGGACCATGGGGCAGATAACGCGTGAACAGGAGCGGGGACTCCTGGACGCAGTGCGTAGCGGCGTCGGCATCGCCGGCTGGCACGGCGGCATGGCCGACTCATTTCGCAATAACACCGAGTATCAGTTCATGGTGGGCGGTCAATGGGTGGCGCATCCCGACGGCATCAAGGAATACTGGGTGGACATCGTTGACCGGGTGGACCCCATCACCCGTGGCTTGGACGATTTCAAGATGAAGTCGGAACAGTACTACATGCACGTTGACCCCTCTAACCGCGTCCTGGCAACAACGACGTTTTCCTCCAAGCGCGCCCCGTGGATTGAGGGCTGTGTCATGCCCGTGGTCTGGAAACGGATGTACGGCCTGGGGCGCGTCTTCTACTCTTCGCTCGGCCACGTTGCCAAAGACTTTGACGTGCCCGAGGCGAAGGAAATCATGAAGCGCGGCATGCTCTGGGCCGCGCGGTAGGCAACACAGCCTCGGCCGGGCCAGGTTGTTTCAGTACCTTCCCCAGCGTTCGCAGGCGTCGATAAGGGCCTGGATGTTTTCCAACGGCGTGTCGCGGCCGCACTGGTCGCCGGTGGAGAGAATGTAGCCACCCCCTCTTGCGGCGGCGCGTATGGCTTGGCGGGCCGCGGCGCGCACTGTCTTCGCCGACCCGCGCAGCATTACCTCCGTCGTGTGCAGGTTTCCCTTGAGGACGAGTTTGTGGCCGTAGAGGCGTTTGATTTCTTTCAGGTCGCAGTCGCCCATTGGTGGCCGCTCCAGTGGGTCAATGCAGGTAAGGTCGGTTTCCTCGGCGGCGCGCTGCACCAGGTGCCTTTCAGGCCCACAGGCGTGCACGTGGCTGGGAATGCCCGCTTCCTTGCACAACGCCGACATGCGCTTGAGGATGGGGAGGCCGAGTTCATCAAACATGGCCGGAGTCTGCCAGACGAGCGTGCCGGATGCTCCCATGTTGATAAAGTCCGGCCGGGTCCCCTGGGCCATGATCTGGGCAAAAAGGCGTTCCGCTTCTGCCAAGATGACGTCGCGCTTCTTCCGGAACTTCGCCGGGTCCTCGTAGTATTCGTAGATTTCTTCTGGTGAGCCTACGACAAGTGTGCGGCCGCAGCGCGCGCCGACAATGCCGTGTTCACCCATCTCCTCCTTGACGAGTTTCAGAAGCGCCTCGCCCGTCGGCCATGCGCGTGCGCCGCTGACATACTCCCACTCGCTGGGCACTGCTGGCAGGCCGAGGTGCTGATAGGGCTTGGTCGTCGCGGGCTGATCGCGGTCGTATATGCGGACATTCGCCGACCAGCGTCGCACCCCCCATTTGTCTTCCTGGCAATGGCGCGTGATGATGCGGTCGCTGGTGCGCGCGATGATAACCTCGTGCCAGGGTGGCTCTTCGGGCTCGGGGGGCGGCGGGGCGATCACCGCCAGTCCTTCAAGGAAGCCATCAATCCCCAGTTGCTTTACTGCGTCAATGTAGGCCTTCCACAGCGGCGGGTTCTGGTAGAGGTAGATGTCCCAGAATGGCTTGCCGGTCAGGTGGCAGGGAATCATGTTAGAGATGTCGGGTGCGCATGGGACGCGGTCGGGTAACTCGCGGCGCAGGACTGCCAGCAGTCGCTGCCGTGGGGTCATCTCGGCGGGCGCTCCCTCTGGCGCGGTTACAGTTTCCAGAACTCGTCAATCGGTGTCTGGTAGGTCCTCACCCTGCCATTGAGGATATCGGCGTATTTGATCGGCTGGCCCAGAGTGGCCGATTCATAGCAGGCGATGCTGAGTGCCTTGGCCTTCTGGCCGTCCCAACCATCAATGTCGGGGCGGCGGCCCGCAGTGATGGCGTTGACAAAATCCCAGACCTCGACACTGAAGCCATCGGTTGCACCAAGAGGAAAGAGACGGGAATGCTCTTCTTCAGAGAGTGCCTTGCGGTGGGCGTCCTGCAATTCCTGAAGGGACATCTTCGCGCCGTTGGCTTGTATCAGTTCACCGGCGCGATCAAACGGTTTGAAGGGGAAGCCTTTGTCCTCCAGCACGCCATGTGTGCCGTAGTAACTGCCGAAGCGGCGTCCTTCGCCGGGGCAGACGCGCGACCAGGCAAAGGTCAGCAGCATACCGCTGTGGAAGCGGACAGCGGCAAAGAACTCATCTTCCACGTCGGCGTGGGTGTCGCCCACAAGCGGTGCCCCGCGGATGATGCGCTGGTCGTGTGTGCGCATGATACAAAAGACGTCGTCCGGCTCGCCAAAGAGGTGGAGCATCATGTCGGTGAAGTGCACGCCGGTGTCAATGAGCATCCCGCCCCCGGTGAGCAACTTGACGCCGCGCCATTTGAACTTGGGGTCATCGTAGTCTGTCAGACCACGTGTGATGACATGGGCGTGTCCGGAGAGCGGCTTGCCAATAAGTCCGCTGTGAACTGCCCAGGCCGCGGCGCGGGAGCCGGGCGTGCGGCGAATGTTCTCGGCAGTGGCCAGTATGCGCCGGTGGCGCTCGGCCGCGCCAAGGATGCGCTGGCCGGCACGGATGGTGATGCCCATGGGTTTCTCAACCATCACGTGCAGCCCGGCCTCCAGCAGAGACACAGCAACGCTGTGGTGAAAACAGTGCGGGACGCAGATGTCGGCGGCATCGGCCACACGCGCTGCGGCCAACTGCTCGGGTTGAACGAAAACCTCAGGCCGCCGTCCCTGAAAAGCGGCGATGGCATCGGCGGACCGCGCTGCTTTTTCTCGCGCGACGTCGCAGCAGGCGGTAACCAGAAACTCGCGGCACCCCCGCTGCATCAGGTCGGCGTAGGCCGTGATGTGGCTTTCCGCAATCCAGCCGCAGCCGACCAGGGCGAGGCGAACCGGATCGCTCATGGGGCGTCTCCTCTGAGTCAGGCACAGGCGCCGAAGGGTGCGGGGCGATGCCTGCTATGCCGAGGCGGACTATTGCGCCGCCGCGCGCACGGCTGCGACGCATTTCTTGACGGCTGGCAGGGGGTCGTTCACATCGCCCTCGTATTCAAGGACGGCGAAGCCTGCGAAGTTCACTTTCTTGAGGACGGCCACCAGACCGGGGAGGTTGAGGTTGCCGGTGCCGACAACCACATCCTTGGGCTTGCGGGCGCTGTCAAAAACAAAATCCTTGATGTGCACACCGTAGAGACGCGGTGCAAACTCCTCGGCCATCTTGACCGGATCCTCGCCCGAATCCAGCGCCCATGCCGTATCAAGGCAAAGGCCGATGCGTGGGCTGGTGGTGGCGAAGATGTGACGCAGCATCTCGGCACAGCCGAGCCAATGGCGACCGCCGTGGTTGTGGATGGCTAGGTGGATGTCATACTTGTCGGCGAGTTTTTCGGCGGTGCGGAAGGCCGCGGGCGTGGCGTCGAGCCGGAAGGTGACCGACATGGTCTTGCAGCCGGCGCGTCGAACGAACTCAAAGAAGTGCGCCTCGGTTGCCGCGTCGTTCCTGAAGCCCTGGACGCCGATGGAGACGATGTCCACGCCGGCGTCGCGGTAGGTGGCGATGACGGTATCGAACTGCGCTGGATCGGTGAAGTTCGCGTGCGCCCCGCACAACTCAATCTTCCGCAGGCCCGCCTCCTTCACCAGTTGTGCCACCCTGGCGTTGTCCTTGAAGGCACGGAACGTATAACTCTGGACGCCCAAGTCCCTGGACAAGTTTGTCATGGCAGCCTCCTTTGCTCTGGAACTCACGCCTCAAAAAGGGCAAACTAAAGCAATATGAAACCAAAAAACGGCGTCGAAGCCAAGACCTCTGTTCTTCATTTCGGTGGAAGCGGGAGGGAAGACGCAATGGAAGCGAGGGAAGTTGTGCAAGAGCCGGCGCGGCAGGTGCCGGTGGTGCGGACGGTGGACGTGGTGGTTGCAGGAGCGGGTATCTCGGGGCTCTTTGCGGCGCTGGCGGCGGGGCGGTGCGGGGCGCGCACGGTGCTTGTAGAGCGGTTTGGAAGCCTTGGTGGCAACATTGGAGCAGCGGGGATGTGGATGGCCTTTCCTGGTGATGTACACCTGCCACATCCCGCACCAGGCCGGCCAGTCGGTGTTATTGAGGAACTGGCGCAGCGCGTTGAGGATGTCCTCGGCGACATGCCGCGCACGAGCAGCACCGTTTCCCTGGCCATCTCCCGGGTTGCGCTGGACATGATGGCAGAGAACGGCGTTGAACTCATGCTTTCTGCCTGGGCCGCGGCCCCCATAATGGACGGGGATCGTGTGTGTGGCCTCTTCGTGGAGACAAAATCAGGTCGTGTTGCCGTCCGTGCGAGAGTCGTCATTGATTGCACTGGCGATGCCGACATCGCCGCACGTGCCGGCGTGCCGACGCGCTGGCCGATCCGCGTGCGTGAGTGCACCGACCCTTACTTTTGGGAGTTCGTCAAACTGGAGGAATACGAGGGGTGGAACGATGGCGGCTTCTCGTTCTTTGTGGCAGAGGTGGATTGGCCCCGGTTTCAGGAGTTCCTGCAGACGCCGGTGGAGTTGACACCAGCTGACCTTGCCTGGCGCAACAGCACCTTCCTGCGGCACGAAGGTCACATGTGGGAAGAGGGTGGCAAGGTGCATTATCGCGGGAAGGTAGCGGCGGTCATGTATCCGCTCCTCCGGCAGGCCTGGGAGAGTGGCGAGTACCGCACTGTGGACAACGTGCGCGACCTCGTGCACGTCTATCCGTGTCATTGGTGGCACCGTGACGAAGGCGGTGGCCTGGTCACCTCGCGAGTGCAGGTGAGCGGCTACTTCAATATGAGTGACTGGAAGGATGTCTCGCTGGTAGAGGCCGCGGTGCGCAAATGTGCCTTTGACATGGTGCGTTTCTATCGCCGCCATGTGGCTGGTTGGGAGAAGGCGTGGATGGTGGCCGAGCCGGCCTTCCTTGGGACGCGCGGCGGCACTTGCATTGAAGCAGAGCACACGCTCACCGCGGAGGAGGCGTGCCGCGGCTATCGCGCCCTCGATGTTCTCTTCGCGGTGGGGCCCGGCAACCGCGGCGGCGGACGCACGCGCGAGGGACACGATATCCCCTATGGGATGATCCTGCCTAAAAAAGTTGACGGCCTGCTGGTGGCCGGGCGGGGAGCGGGATATCTGCGTCGGGGTCACGATCCCGACGTGCGTGCACGGGGGAACATGATGCGACTTGGCCAGGCCGCCGGCCTGATCGCGGCCTTGGCTGCCCGCGCCGACAGGTCCCCACGCGCCGTGGACATCAGAGAGATTCAGCGGCGTCTGCTCGCGGAGGGATTCTTCCTCGGTGACGAAGCCCGCCTGCGTGAACTTGGCCTGGTGCCAGTGTGAGAAGAGGGGCGACGGAGGCTCCACTCATCGCCGCTGCGGATCGGTGGCGCGGCTATGCTGTTCCCGCCTTGAAGGCATACAAGCTGGCATCCCGCAGTATGAAACGCAGTTGCACGACATGGCCGGCAAGGGAACCGAGTCGGCGTTCCCCCGTCCAGCGCACCGGCAAGTAGCACCTGCGCCCCCGGCGTTCGCTGTTGTGGGTGACTTTGATGCAGTCCTGCTCGGTATAGCCAGCGATGGGCGCATTCCGCTCATCGCGCACCTCCACTGCCAGCCAACCCGCAGGGTAGTTGGGGTGCGCCGCCTCGCTGCGTCGCGTGTCAACATTGACCAAGAGCTCGTCGCCCTGCCAAATGAAAGGGTGTGTCTGGAGGAACCCCGGTTCCTCCTCGGCATCAATGGAAAAGAATCCATCGCGCCGCAGCGTGGCCATGCCGAAGGCGCCGACATTTGGATATGGCGTGGCGTGACAGCCGGAGCGGCCCGAATAGTAGAACCACAGCCGGTCCTCGTGCTCAACGGGCGGTCCAGAATTTAGATTGAGCCACGCCCCGTCCCAGGTGCCATACTCGCCACGGGGGATGAAGGCGAGGCGCTCGGCGCTACGCTGCCACTTAAGGCCATCGTGGCTCCACGTAAGTTCGTTGTCAAGGACGTCTGGGCGCATGTGCATTCGTTCCAGGAAGCCGAGCAGTTGACCCTCGTAACGGAAGGCGGTGGCCGAATAGATGCGCATTTGCGGTTCGTCGCGCAGGTCGGGCTTGTGGATGAGGATCGGTTCCGACCAGTGGACGAGGTCTTCGCTCTCCGTGCGCGAGACGGTGCGATCCTGGTCGTACTTGAGCCGGTGATCCGGCTCGCGGCCGAGGACGACGAACTTGCCGTTCTCGCGGTGCGGCATGGCATTGAAGCGGTCACCCCAGCGCGGCAGGACGTAGCCGGGCAGTATTTCCCACTTGATGCCGTCCCTGCTGCGGGCGGCGCGGATGCCGTAACGGGGTTCCTGCTCGCCACACGGTTCCCAGAAGAGCGCCTTCAGCGGCCACTGCGCATCCTGCGGGTCATCAATTACCGAGATGTCGTCAATGTAGCGGCTGAACTCCGGCGCCAGGCAGATGTTGTTTTTCCGCGAGCCCTCGTACTCGATCAGTCCCAGGTCCGGTTTGCGCCATGTGAGGCCATCATCACTTTCGGCGTAGCAGACCTGAACTGTTTTTGCCGGCCCGCTGGTGCAGTACCACATTTGGAAGCGGCCCTCGCGCCTGAGGACGGTGCCGTACATTACGGGGACGCGGCCCTCCCAGGGGCGGTCGGGACGGAGTATCGGCTCTGGATGTTTGCGTGCCTGGTGCGGACGGCGCTGCAAGCGTGCCTGGTCAGCGATGAGCGTGTCGTCAAGGAACATCTGCGCCTGCATCAAATTGAGCGACAGGGGTGTAGTCATGATCTGCTTCCTCCAGGCTTCCACTGCTGGTATGCCTGTTTTCGCCTCAGGCAAAGAGTGAGCGGGCGTAGGCCAAGTCTTCCGCAATTAGGCGGTTTGTGGCCTTCTCGTCGCTGTATTCGGCACAGAGGCAGATATCGCCCCGATAGGCGCGTGCTTTCAATTCGGCAGCGACCTGAGACCAGGGTGCCATGCCTTCGCGGCCGACCACCCAGTGGCTGCGCCAGGAGCCATCCGGCTGCCGCAGCCAATGGGCGTTCTTCAGGTTCACCAGGCGGAGGTGTGACCAGAGGATGTCGGCGGCCAGCCTGGGGGTTCGCCCGACAGGGCGCAGTGCGCCGGGTCCCAGACGGCGCAGACATAGCGCGGGTCATATTGTTCAATGAGGTGGCGGATGCCGATGGCGCTGCCGATGTAGTTGCCGCAGTGATTCTGGACACCGATAGCCACGTGATAGCGTTCCAGCACCGGCAGGATGCGGTTGAAGCCGGCCTGCCACCTTCTCACCGTGGCGAGGTAGCCCTCTGGCCCGATGCTGACGCAGACGCGGATGATAGGCACGCCGACCTGCCCGCAGGCAGCGATGAGCCGTTCGTCCGGGAAGGCGGCCGCTGGCGGAGTGACACTGCCGATGCGCAGGCCGGAGTCGGCGAGCAGGCGCGCCGCCTCCGGCAGACCCCTGTCCACATTTTCCGGCGGCACCTGGTAGCCGGGGCGCACCGGCAACTCAACGCCGTCAAGGCCGAGGCCCTTGACGAACCGCGCCAGTTCCGGCAGCGGCATTTTCCACGGCTTAGTAAAGACGATGAACCGCGCCGTGGCGGACATGTCGACACACTATCTCGTGCGCACGTAGAGTTGGCCCTCCGGCGAGAGGTCGGCAGCGGCGATTTTTGCCTGTAGCATGTTTCTGACCCGCTCCGCAGTTACCGGTCGCCACTGGGCCTTGTCACTGCTGACTTCAATGCCCTGGGTAGGAATGGCGATGATACAATCGGCGTTAGCAGTGAGTTCGAAGAGGCCCGGCTCAATGCGGCGGAGCGAGGCGAAGGTGCTCTGCCGGACTGAATCGCCGACGCCATATTCCCACAGGCGAAGGACATTGGCTTTGCCGAAGGCCTCGGCGGTGACAGGGGCGCCGCTAAGCCGGAAGGTCTTGGTGTCAATGTAGTCCGCCCGCCAGAAATGGCTTTGATCGTCGTTTGAAGCCACCCAATGCTTATCAATCCCGGGACGCTGGGTCATGGTGAGTCCGAGCGTGCACTTCACTGTGCCCGTCTGCGGGTCTATGCTTTCTATCCGGGAACGGTAGTAATCGGCACCGTTGTCAACAGTAATCTTTGTGCCGCCCTGCTCGGGTTGGAGGCGCGTCGCAGTATAGGTGGTCCAGTGTCCGGGCACGCCCACCTCAAAAGGCTGGGTGGCTACCGCAGGCCATATCTGGTCAATCCAGAGTGCGCGCGCCGCATAGTCCACCTTCGTCACCTTGCCAGTGCGCTCGCCTTGGGCCAGTTGCAGGCGCACGCGCGGGGTATCAAGAATAGTGCCGCCCACCAGCGTTGCTTGCCGTAGCCCGTCGGTGTCCATGGAGTAATAGCCAAACTCCCCGGCGATTGTGCATTCGGCATCCTGCGTCCTCACCTTTCGCACTTTTTCCGGTCGGCCGTCGGCGAAGCAGAGGTCGGTGTGGCCATTTGCTGTCTTTACCTCAATAGCCACGGCTCGCAAGGCGTCCTCATCATTGCCAGCAACCGGCAGGAGGCGCCGTCCGGTGATGAACGGCTGGCCGCGGTATGGCTCGATGATGGCGGCGTAAACGCTGTCCATAGCCTCGGCGGGCGCCTGTCGCTGCACCATGAGACAACTGAAGTCATACTTCCACTGGAAGCAGTCAAGATTGGCGCGCATGGCCAAGTCGCCACCGACGCCGAGGAGGTGCAAACGTGTGTAGTGGCGCGGCAGATCGGCGCTGTAGTTGCGGCCGAGCATGGACTGCTCGCTGCCGAAACGTTGGTCGCGGTGCTGACGCCATGTGACTTCAAGGACGTCCGGCGCGGTGCCGGCCAATTTCTTCTCCGGCAGTACGAAGGCTCCGAGGTACTGCGCCGCCTGGCTGCCTTCTTTGGGGGGCGCGCTGTCGGGGACGTTCCAGGTAAACTCGTCGTCCACCGGCCCGTGGAAGCAGTAGGTGTGAATCTTGCCACCACCGATGCGGAAGAAGTCCACAACATAACTGTCAGGCAGGGTCACCCCTTTGGGCAGTTCGGAGATCGGCATCTGGCGGCGGGGTTCGATGGGAGCGGAGCCGCGGCCCTCGTGGACGTCAATGAGCATCACCTGCCGCCGGAAGAGGCGCGTGTCAGTCGGCGGCTCGCTGTCCACGTGCAGGCAGCGCGCCCCCGGTGTGTCCGCCAGCGTCCGCGCCCAGGAGTAGCCCTGGAAGCCTCGGCCATTCACCTCGACGACGTTGTGCACGCGGGTGGAGGCATCGCCAGGGCGTGAATAGCCACCGCGCTGACCGCCGTCAATTGTCGCCGGCAGGCCATGCATCACTACCTGAAGATCCATGCTATCGTTGTGGGCGTGGCCGACGCCAAAGCCGAGGCGGACGTAGGCGGCGCGGCGGAAGCGCATGTCGTCGTGTTCCAGGCCGCTCTCCAGAACCCCAGCCCACATCGGCATGACGCGCGAGCGATTATCAAGCCACGGGGCACGCTTGACCTGCGCCGCCGCTTGCTCAATGCGCTGCCACTCCTCATCTGTCTCTCCGTCGCGTTTGGAGAAGTGTTTGACGATAAACGCGAAGCGTGGGTCGCCGGTCCACTGCCAGCCATGGCGGGCAAAGCCGAGGTCGCGCAGGGTGTGGCCGGGCACCTTGTCGGGGCCGCAGACGTCGCCGATGCGCAGGAAGTCGCCGCCGGCCACCACGTTCTTGATGCGCCAGTAGCACTGCGCCACCGGCTTAGGGTAAAGCGACGCGTTAGTCAGGTCGTATTGGGGCGGGAGGAGGCTGAGTTTCTTCAGCATCTGGACGCTGGCGGCGACACGCTCGGCGCCTTCGCCCTGGGCATAGTAGGTAGAGCCGATGTACTCGCAGCCGTCGCGTTCACAGCCGGTGATCATCAGGTCTTGGATGCCCGCTACAGGCAGCGGGTAGACGAAGGTGCGCGCAAATAGCCAGTCTATCCAGGGCTCTACGATCGGACTCTTGCCCACCGCCGCCGCCAGGTTGCCGAGGTCCATCGGGTCTGTAGCGTAGTGGTAGCGCATGATGCGCTTGGCCACCGTCTGCACAAAGTAGGTGTCAATTAGCGCAATTACGTCCTCCGGCGTCTTGACCCACGGCACGTAGCGGCCGATAGAGGCGGCGAGGTCTTTGTCCGACTTGATGTAATCGTAAAGCGCATCATACTTGTACATGATGGGATCAACGTACATCGGATAGTGTGGCAGGTAGAAGGCTGTCGTTTCACGGCGGCGGCAGCGGTATTCACGACCATAGGGGCCGGGGTCCCGCACGACGCAGAGGAGGAAGTTGGCCGTGTCAATGGTGGGGAAGGCGTAGGCGTAGCGCGCCAGCGCCACAGCGGCGTCGCGTGCTGCGTTGGCGTCGCCAGTTTTCAGGTAGCGATCAGTGTTGCTGGTGACAAGATTGTAATACTCGCGGATGCGTCCGCTGACTTCATTGGCAATCGGAGCAAAGACGCGGCCCTTACCAGGATCTTGTGGGTCGGGGAAATAAAGGCCAGCGCCGTCGTCCTTGTACGGATAGGGGTCAGGCAGCGGTTGGTGAGCGGCCAGGTCGGCCATGGTATAGCGCAGGTTGAGTTTCTGGTTGACAAGAAAGATACCCCGGGTTTTCGGGTCGGTCAGTGGTCCAGGCCGCACCCAGGCCCCGAATTCCGCTGCGATTTCTGTGTTGGTCTTGTCCGCGACGCCCTCTTGCACGTTGGGGCGGAAGACGTGCTCATCGCCGCCAGTGCCGAGATTAGCACCCTGCGCGTTGGGCGGCGGGAAGTTTTCCCAGATGGTCGCGTCACGCTCCAGACGTTGCTCGCGCGGCAATGGGGTGCCAGTAATGGCGGGCGGCGGTGCCGCCAGCGTACGCTGCGTCTTGACCATTCCGCGTGTGTGGCCGGCGAGGACGTCATCCAGGCTGATGTTGTGCACAAGCATGTCAACCTTGCTGCCCTCGCCCACCCACAATTCCGCCTGATAATTCCTGCGGCTCGTCGCATGGAAGTAAACCTCAGCAATGCTGTAGAACTCGTCCACGTAGCCGAGGCGGATACGGTGATTGGAGACCTCGCCCTGGAGACCATCGTTAATGCGGGCGTTGAGGTAGAGCGGTTGCCGGAAGGATCGCAATTGTTCGGTCGGCACGGCGGCGATAACACGCAGGGCGTAGAGGCCCACATCTAGTTCGCCCAGGTCCAAGCGGAAGACAGGAACGCCGACTTTGCAGCGAATTACCGGCACGGGCCGGTTTTTGTAGCCGGTGTTCACCGGTGGGGCATGGCGAGGCACCCAGTAGACAGGCGCGGCGTACTCTTCCACGCTGGCTGCGGTAGCTCCCGGGATGTTGGGCGCCACCCAGTTTTTTATCTGGCTCTGGCGGTCAAACATGCTGCGCACGGGGCAATACTTGAACCAGTAGGCACGCCAGTTCTCTATCGAGCCGGGGTAGAGTTCAAGTTGGGGCGGCTGTCCCTGCGGGCCATACTCCCGGTAAACGTTCCCCATGTCGCGGACTTCTTTGCCCTTGGCCATGAGTTCCGGGATGCATCCTGGATAGCCAGGCTCCTCGCCGTGTTGCGTCTTGAAGAGCGGCAACTTGAGGCCCGCCAGCGGCCCACCGATCTCATACTCCTCGGCGGGCGCCGCACCGTAGGCGGCCGCTGCAAGCGCCATTGTCCCCAGCCAGGCAATGACGCTGAGTGCAATACCACAGGTCACGGTCTGTTTTTTGCGCATGTCCATCTGCTTGCCTCCCTTGTCACCGGCAATCTGGAACTGCTATATCGGCCCTGTCTTCACGTTATGGGCGCAGGCCCTTGAGCACCATGAAGCAATCGTCACCGAGGTCACGGTAAGGCGGCCGCAAGCGTGGCGCGTAAGCGTCACCGGGCTTCGGCCAGAACTGACCTACCATATATAACGTCCCATCAGCCCCGACGTCAATGGCGTTGATCTCCGCGGCGATACGGCCGTTCTGGTCGCAAATGAGTCCATGTGGTTGCAGACGTCCATCGGCAACCGTGAGCGTGTAGAGGCGCGCAACGCGGCGACCGTCCACCATCTCCGATACCACCTGGTAGAGCACGCCGTTGCGATAGGCCGCATCGCCGCCGAGGTTGGATCGCGGACGGATTGAGCCGACGCGCCGCGCCTGCCGGGCTTCAATGTCAAAGAAAAAGACTTCCGTGCCACTCAGGCCATATGCCTCCGCGCGGCCATCTTGTCCCTTGAGCCAGTGAAAGCGCCAGAGGCCGGAATAAACTGCCCTCTCCACACGGCTCACGGGATCATAGCCGACAAGGTCCCGCCTGCGCGTGAAGTAGAGGTTGCTGTCCGAACCCACGAAAAACGTGTTCGTCGGGCACACGAGGCCGAGATCCTCAAACTCACCGTTGGTGACATTGAGGCGGTGGACCGGCCCGCGTTCATACCCAAAGCGCAGGTAAAGGTGGTTGCGCTGCGGGTCAGCAGCCATGCGAAAAACGCTTGCACCCGGCGCGGGGATGCCAAAGTCATAGAAACAGCCCTTCGCCAGATGGAAGCCCAGCACGTGTGAGCCAGGATAGGCAGCTTCCTTCGGCAATTCCGGAAAGCGACTGGCGGCGCCATAGAAGGGATCTTGGCCGGTAAAGAACATATAGCCGCCCACCTCAACGGGTGTGGAGTGCATCATACTCGGCACGTCACGGGGCTCCTTCTCGCCGGCAATCTCGTCAATGTCGCCGAGGTTTTCCAGGACATCGCGTCGCGGGTCATAGCGGAAGATGAGCGTGCCACGTGTCGGGTGATGCGGCATTGTGCCGCAATAGACGGTGCCGTCGCTGGCGACGGCTAAGGCGTCGTAAGGTCGGTCCAGGTGGTCACCCACGGCCGTCAGGCTCCAGGCCTTTACCTGCAGGGCATTGGGCAGTTCCGCCACGCACGTCGTCTGGAGGCGCGTATCTTCTAGGGCGAGGACCTCGTCGGCGAATACGTCCTCAATGGGGGCAAGAACGAGTCGCCCCCCGGCAATGCCCACAATGATGAGGTCATTGTGCGAGTTTATCGCCAATGCCACGGGGTGTTCCAGGATCGTGCCGGTCTGCCGGTCCATGACGGGGCCGTACTCGCGGAGGCGACCTTCGGACAGGGCACAAACTGTCAGGAAGGTGCCTGGGCGCTCCTCACGCCCCCGGCGTGCTAGGTAAATCACGCCCTGGGCGAATGGATTGCCCGGATAGCGGGGACCGGCCCAAGACGTGTTGCGTAGCCAAACCGCGCAACTGGGTGCGGTGGCACGGAGAACAACCCCCAGTTCGGCGTTTGTTTCCTCCAGGCGGAAGGTGAACGATTGCGACGTTGGTTGTGCACGCAGGAGGTAAGATGTCCCGGCCAGTATACCCGCGCCGCCAAGCCAGTGGAGGCGCGCCGCGGCTGCAATGTTCACGCCTTCCACGCTGGCGATGGCAACCGGTTCCGGCGGCTGTCCTGGACGCCATTGGCGCACCGTCGGCCCGGGCCCAGCGAGATGCCAGGCTCCCTCGCGTCCGGGCCAGAGTTCGTGGACGCCCATGATGCCTGTGTCTTCCGCCTGCCCATTTGCCACGCTGAAGCGGATGAGGCGTGTTTCTTCCTCGTCGGGACGCTCGGGTGCTGGCCGACGCAGCAGAACCAGCAAGTAGTCGTTTCCCTCAGCGGCAAGGCGCCGAACCTCCCACACGGACGGTAGCGGCCCGACGAGTCTGGCCACCTTGCTGGGCACGTCAAAAGCGAGGATATGCCACTGCGCCGCTGGTTGTGGTGCGCTTGGTCCCGGACGCCGATCGGCCAGTGTAGCCGGGCCGCTGGCAAAGTAAACGCGCCGGCCCATCTGGACAAATGAAGGAGCAATCAGGCGAAGGTTAACTGGCTGCGCGTCTGCGCTTGTTTCCTTCTCCCGCAGGCGGTTCACGTCCTCAACCAGCGTCACCACCTTCTCGGCGGGGAGTGAATACACGACCAGGCGCGCCCCCTTGTTGGGGTCGACCGGCGTTATGCCCAGGTATGCAGCCTCATAGCCACGCTCGGTGGGCAGTATTCCCAGGGCCACGGGTGCTGTGGGGTCAAACTGGCCTCTTTCCGCCAACAGGTGGAAGGGCACGCGCAGCGGTTCGCCCGGCCGTGGTCGCCGCACGGTGCCGTCGGGGCGAACCACCGGGACTTGCGCGTAGCCGCCGGGGGGCGCGGGTATCTCGCGCGGCGGTGCTGCCAAAGCCTCGGAGCCAAGGAGAATGACCCCTGCGAAGCAGGTGACGCTCCACTGCCACTTTCGTTGCGTTGCAAGACGAATTCGCTTAGCGGATGCGAAGTGTAATCTTGCCATTGTTTTGGGTTAACTCCGTAAGCGTAATGGTTTTCCTGGTGCCGTCCTTGAACTCAATTGTCACGTCCACGTCACCTTCCAGTTCGTATGTGTCTTGGGCAATGCGCCGTAGGTTGACGAGGGTCGGTTGCCGTGCTTCGTCGCCCACGCCATATTCCCACAGGCGGAAGGCGCCGCTGGGCTGGAAATCCTCCAGGCGCGCTGGTTTGTCGAGGCGGAAGGCCGGTCCGCCGAGATGGTCGGCCCGCCACGACTTTGTCATCGTGTCGTTGGTCAGTGCCCAGTTGTGGATTCGCCCCTGGACAGTGCCGAGGGCGAAGTCCAGCTTGCCGCGCAGTTCGTTTTTCTGGATGTCAAGACTGGCGATTGGCGAGCGGTAGAAGTCGGCGCCGTGGGTAACCACGATGCGTGCTCCTCCGGTCTCGGGGACGACGCTCGCGGCGGTGTAACTGGTGCGGTGTTCGCTCTTTCCGCCCTGGGCAGGTGTGCCAATTTCAAATAGGCGTCCGGACGCTGCGGCAGGCCATGGTTGGTCAAGCCATAGGGTTTTCGCCAGGTAACCCACTTTCGTGACGCGGGCTGTGCGCTCGCGCGCCGCAGGTCTTAGCGTCACCTGTGGCGTCTCAAGCAGCGTGCCGCCGGTCAGCGTCGCTTGCCGCAGGCCGTCGTTGTCCACGGAGTAATAGGCAAACTCGCCGGCGATTCTGCATTCTGCATTTTGCGTCTTGAAGTTACGTGTCTTATCTGGTCGCCCATCAGCGAAGCAGAGATCCACGCGCTGGCGCTGCTGCGGAATGCTCACCTGTATGGCCACGGCCTTAAGCGCGTCCGCATCGTTGCCATGGACCGGCAGGAGTGTCACTCCGCCGATGAAAGGCTCGCCAGCGTAGGCTTCAATGATGGCGGGAAAGGCCGACTGAAGCATCCCCTGCCGGGCGCGTTTCTGCGCCATCAGCGTGGTGAAGCGGTACTGGATGGGGTCCTTGATGCAGACGACATCAGCCCGCAGCGCCCGCGCCCCGGCAGCATCCAGGAGGTGCAGGCGTGTGAACTTTCGCGGTGCTGCAGCGTCAAAGTTCCTGCCGAGCATCTGTTGCTCCGAGCCGCGCCCCTGCCGGGTATAGCGCCAGGTGGCCGTCAGTATCTCCGGGCAGTCGCCCGCGAATTTGCGCCCCTCTGACTCGCTGAAAATGGCCAGGTAGTTGGCGTCGCTATCCAAGTTGCGCGTTTCCCTGGTATCCGGGACATGGGCTACGGGAGTTACATTACGGGCGTTCCACTGGAAATCATCGTCTACCATGGCGTGGAAGCAGTAGGTGTGCACCTGCCCACCGCCAACACGAAAGACATCAAACACGTAGGAATTAGCCGTGACCACCCCGCGAGGCAGCGGCGCGTCGGGGCGCTGCTCTTCCAGTTGGAGCGGGCGCGAACCCTGGCCTTCATCCACGTCAATCAGCGCCACCTGACGGCGGAATTGTGAGACACCCTTGGGCGGAACAGCAACGGCGTCAAGATAGCGCGCGCCCTCGCCATCGGAAAGGGCACGGATGTAAGAATAAGCGCGGTGGCTGTTGCCGTCCACCTCAACGACGTTGTGCGTGCGCGCGAAGTGGCGGTCGTTGGGCTTTGAGTAGCCGGACCGCTGGCCGCCGTCAACGGTCATCGGCAGGCCATGGGCAACCACATGCAGGTCAAGGGTATCTTGGTGCTCGTGGCCGATGCCGAGGCCAACGCGGACGTAGGCGGCACGGCGGAAGCGGTAGTCATCGTGTGCCAGGCCGCTTTCCAGGACCCCGCACCAATTTTCAATGGCGCGCGAGCGCAGGTCCAGCCAGGGAGCACGTTTCACCTGCTGTGCCGCTGCCTCTATCTCTGCCCATTCGGCGTCGCTCTGGCCGCTCCGCCCGAAGGCGTGCTTGAGCATCCAGGCGAAGCGTGGGTCGCGCGACAACTTCCAGCCCCAGCGGGCTGCCGTGCCCATGGAGCCGAAGTGCTGTCCGGTCCGCTTGTCCGGTCCGGCCACGTCCCCGATGCGCGGGAACTCGTAGCCCGCAACGTTGACGCGCAGCATCCAGTAGCAATGCGCCAGGGGCTTGGGGTAAAGCGCGGGGTTTCCCAGGTCATACTTCGGGTCGCCGCCGGTCGCCAGATAACGCTCAAGACCCGCGGCGATGCGGAGCGCCCCCTCACCGTGGGCGTAGAAGATTGAGCCGATGTACTCCGGCCCCTCGCGGTCGCAGCCGGTAATCATCAGGTCCTGGAGGCCAGCCGGCTCAAGCGGGTAAACGAAGGTCTTGGTAAAGAGCCACTCCATCCAGGGATCGGTAAGTTTTCTATCGCCGGCGATGGTCGCGACCTTGGCGATGTCGGTGGGGTCACCGTGGTCGTGGTAGCGCAGGATGCGCTTCGCGCCATGCTGTACCAGGTACATGTCTATCAGGCGAATCACGTCTTCGGGTGACTTTATCCACGGAACGAACCTGCCGACCGAGCGTGCCAGGTCTTCGTTGCCCTGGATGAAATCAAAGAGGCGGTCGTAGTCCGCGAGTGGCTGGACGTAATTGTCGTAGCCGGGCATCCAGCGCTGCATTTCCTCGCGTTGTCGGCAGCGGAGGTCGCGGTTGTATGGGCCGGGGATGACTGTAATGCAGGAGAAGAAGTTGGCCGTGTCAATCGTGGGATACTGGTAGGCGAAGCGTACTAGGGCTACGGCCGCGTCACGAGCCATCTCGGCATCGCCGCCGCTGCGCCAGGCGTTAGCACCGTTGGCAATCAGCATCTGATAGGCACGCAGCCGCCGCCCCACCTCATTGGCAACTGGGCAGTAAATTCGTCCCTGGTCTGGGTTCTGCGGGGCGGGAAAGAAAAGGCCGGAGCCATCATCCTTATAGGGGAAGGGATCGGGTAGCGGCTTGCGTGCCCACAAGTCGTCAATCGAGTACTTGAGACCGAGTTTCCGATTGATGAGGAAGACCTGCTGGTCGGCGGGGTTACGGGTAAAGCGCGCCGCGGAGACTGGGCCGGTGATGCCATGTCGCACTGGCTCCCAGGCCCCGTGCTCCTCCTCTATCTCCCTCAGCGTCTTATCGGCCACTCCCTCGCTGACTCCCGGCAGGGGGACGTTGTAGTCTATCCAGTAGCCTTGGGCATTGATGGGCGGCATCGCCCGCCAAAGCGCCGCGTCGCGGTCAAGGCGGGCGGGCGAGGCCGCGCTGGCCGGCGGCTTGCGCACCGTCTCTGGCTCGGTAAGGGTCATCTTCGTCTTGACCACGCGCCGTTCCACCCCCACCAGACAGTCGTCCAGTGTGATGTTGTGCACCAGAAGGTCAACCGTGCTGCCGGTATCCACGAAGACCTCGGCGCGGTAGGCGCGTTTTTCCAGGGCGTGGAAGTAGAACTCGGCGATGCTGTAGAAATCATCCACGTAACCCACGCGCAGGCGATAGGTGCTCACTTCGCCTTTTGGACCGTCATTGATGCGCATGGTCAGATACAGTGGCTCGCGGAAGCGGCGCAGTTTGGCTGTCTCCACCGCACCGATGATGCGCACGGCATAAAGACCGATGTCCAGTTCGCCAAGGTCGAGCGCGAAGATGGGATCACGCACGCGGCAGCGGACGACGGGCACTGGGTCACGGTATTTTCCCGTGGGCGCACCAGTGGTGCTCTGGTTGAGCGTGTAAATGGGCGCGCGGAACTGCTCCACCGCCGGTTGCGTGCCTTGGGTGGGTATGCGCGGCACTGCCCAATTGCGTAGCATGCTCTGCCGGTCAAAGAAACTGCGGATGGGCAGGTATTTCAGCATGTATGCGCGGTAATGCTCTACTGCCCCCGGATACAGCTCTATCTCGCCCCAGTCGCCCTGCCGAAAAGGGGGCAGTTTCAGCCCGGCAAGCGGGCCGCCTATCTCTAATTCGTCGTTTGTTTGGGCAGCCCACGTCATTGCTGCCAGCGTCGCCACCAGGCCGCAAGCGAGAATGCTGCGTTTCCACCACTCCTGCATTTTGCTCCTCCGCAGGTTTTCATTTTCCGGCACGGAGGCGCACCGCGCCGCCGTTCTTTGCCAGTTCCGCTGCCGTCACCTGGCGGGTCACCCCACCAAGCGTAATCTCAACGTCAACATCCGCCACCAACTCATACTCTCCGGGGGCGACGCGCCGCAGCGAGGCAAAGGTGCTCTGGCGCACGCTGTCGCCGGCTCCGTATTCCCAGAGGCGCAGGGCGCCCGTGCGCCCAAAGTCCTCTGGAGTAACAGGACCGTCCAGGCGGAAGGCGTAGCGGTTCGCGGCGCGATCACCTCCCAGATAGTCGGCGCGCCAGAACTTGGTCTGCTCCTCGTTTGAGGCCACCCAGTGCCGGTCAACGCCGGGGCTGGGGGCACCTTCAAGGAAGGGCAGGCCCATTCCCGCGTACACGGTGCGGTTGGCCGCGTCCACTTCGCGCACGCGCCCCAGGTAGAAGTCGGCCCCGCCATTGACGCGCACGATGGTGTTTCTGCCTTCCAGCGTCGCATCGGCGATGGTGTAGGTGGTCATGTGCCCGGGGACGCCGACTTCAAGGACACGGTTGCGCAGGAGAGCGCCACCAGGCCAGGCGGTGTCCAGAGTCAGACTCTTGGCCGCATAGTCCACGCGCACAACCTGTGCCCGGCGTTCGCGCGCTGCGGGCCGAAGCGTGACGTGCGGCGTTTGGAACACCGTGCCGCCGGTGAGTGTTACCTGCCGCGGGCCATCGGCGTCCGCCGAGTAATAACCGAACTCTCCGGCAACCTTGCAATCGGCATTTTGTATTTTGAACTGCCGTATTTTTCCCGGTCGTCCGTCTGCGAAGCAGATGTCAATGCGTCCAGCCGGCTCACCAAACCGAAGCTTGGGCTGCACCTCAACGGCCACGGCTCGCAAGGCATCGCCTTCGTTGTCGGCGACGTCAAGGAGCTTGACCGAGGTGAGGAATGGCTCGCCGGCATAGGGTTCTATGACAGCGACGAAGGCGCGTTCGGTCTCGGCCTCCGCGCGGTGTTGCACGAAAAGGTTGTCAAAGCCGTAATCACCCGCCCTGCAGTAATAGGGGGCAACAAGGGCACGTGCGCCTTTCTGACCGAGAAGATGGAGTCGCGTGTACTTGCGCGGCAAGTCGTCGCTCCAGCGGGTGCGGGCCAACTGCTGTTCGTTGCCGCTGGACTGATTGGACTCCGGGGCGCGCGGATAGCGCCAGGTGGCGACCACGGTGTCGGGCGCGTCACCACCGAAGATGCGTTCGGTTTTCACGCACTTGCGCAGGTAGTGTTTCTCCGCGTCGGTTAGCCCATCAAGCGGAGTGCGGGCGGGGAGGTTGACGGTAGTTTCGTCGTAGCACGGGCCGTGGAAGCAGTAGGTGTGCACCTTGCCGCCGGCGACGCGCACGACGTCAAAGATGTAACTGTTGGGCGTGACCGCGTTGGGATCCAGGCCGCGGAAGCCGGGCAGGACCTCGGCTGGCGTCAGAGGACGCGAACCATGGCCCTCGTCTACATCCACCAGGGATACCTGTCGGCGATAGAGCCGCACATTCGGGTGCGACCGTGGCGGGGTGGCTTCGGCGGCAAGGTAGCGTGCGCCGGGCGTGTCGCTCAGCGCCGTGACCCAGGAGTGACCCCACCAGTTTTTCTCATCCACCTCCACGAGGTTGTGGACGAAACTGGAGATGTCGGGCGGGGTGGAATAGCCCGGGCGAGCGCCGCCATCAAGGGTCATGGGCAACCCGTGCATATAGAACTGCAGGTCAAGCGTATCAGCATGGCCGTGTCCCCAGCCCTGCCCGATGCGCAGAAACACCGCACGGCGGAAGCGGAAGTCGTCGTGTTCTACGCCGCTTTCGAGGACGCCGAACCAGGCGGGAAGGACACGCGAGCGGTTCTCCAGCCAAGGCGCCCGTTGCTGGCGCGCGGCAGCAGCCTCCACGTCGGCCCACTCGGCGTCGCTCATGTCTTTGCGACCGAATACGTGCTTGAGCATCCAGGCAAACTGGGGGTCCTTCGTCCAGCGCCAGCCGCGGCGCATGGGGCTCTCCATCAGGTCCAGCCAGTGGCCGTAGCCGGCGCTGGGGCCGGTGACGTCCCCGATGCGCGGGAAGTACAGGCCGGCGATGCGCGAGCGCAGAAACCAGTAGCACGCTGCCTGTACCTTGGGATAGCGCACCGGGTCGCGCAGGTCAAATCTGGGATTGCCCCCCGCCGCAATATAGGTCTCCATCAATTCGCCGTTCTTGGAGGCCTCTTCTACCTGTGCGTAATAGTAGGAGCCAATGTACTTCATGCCGTCACGGTCAAAGGCCGAGGTGATCATGTCGGGCAGACCGGAGACGCTGAGCGGGTAGACCCAGGTGCGGTTGAAGACCCATTCAAGCCAGGGGTCGGTCACATTGTGCTGTTCGCCGTAAATGGCGGCGATGCCGGCGAGCAGCGCAGGATTGTTAGCGTCCACGCCGTGGTAGCGCAGATAGCGCTTGACTCGCTCCTGTACCAGATAGACATCCAGTAGTTCAATCACGTCTTTCGGCTCACGCACCCAGGGCACGAAGCGCCCGACAGACGCGGCGAGGTCGGCGTCGGTGGAGAGGAGGGGGAAGAGTTGGTCATACCATTGGATGTATTGCTCACTGAAACCGCCCACGCGGCGGTGGCGACAGCGGTGATCCTTGCCGTACGCGGCGGGTTGAGTGAGGACGGCGCCAAGCGATTGCGCGGGCACTTGCCCAGGAGCATCGTAGGCAAAGCGAATAAGCGCCACTGACGCATCGCGGCCAGCGCGCATGTCGCCCTTCTGCACCCAGGCGCTGATGGCTTGGCCGAGGCCGTAGGGATAGGGAAGGCCGGCCAGGGGCCTCATCATGCGTTGCTGAATGACCATTGCGAGGGGGAACCAGTTCAGAGGTAGCTCGCCCTCCTTAGGAGGTGGGAACCAGAGACCGGGGCCCACGTCCTTGAAGGGGTAGGGATCCGGCAATGGTCGCGCCGTGAGATAGTCGGCCAAGGTGTAGCGCAGGCCAAGCTTGGCATTGACCGCGAGCACGTCGCCCGTCCCCGGTTCCCAGCGGCCGAACTCGGCTTCGATTTCCTGGGCGGTGCGACCGTCAGCGCCGAGGATAGCATGAGGGCCGCGGTCATCCTTGCCCGCAGGGCCACCAGTGCCATAGGCTGCGTTGAGGGGCACGCCGTTGTTCCAAATGAGAGCGTCACGCGCCCATCGTTCCGGTTGTGGCAGGATTGTCGCCGGGTCAGTGGCAGCAATCCCGGCCGGGTCGTGGAGCGTCATTCGTGTCTTTATCGGGCGACGCAGGCGACCAGCGAGGACGTCGTGGAGTTCAACGTTGTGGACAAGGAGGTCCACTAGGCTCCCCTCGCCCACCCGCAGTTGAATGAGGTAGTTGCGTCTCGACGGGGCGTGGAAGTAGACCTCCGCGACAGAGTAAAACTGGTCACAATAACCGAGGCGTAAGCGATAGTGATTGACCTCGCCCTGAACGCCATCGTTGACGCTCATCCACAGGTAGAGGGGCTTGCGATGGATGCTCAGTTGCGACGTTTCAACCGCGCCGACGACCGAGATGACGTACATGCCGCGGTCCAGCGTGCCGCAATCAAGCGCGAAACCTGGCGTACCGGCGCGGCAGCGGACTACGGGGACGGGGCGGTTTTTCACATCCAAGCGCACTGGGTCTGCGTGGCGGCGGACCCAATAGAGCGGCTCGGCATATTCCTCGGTTGGCACGCCGGCGAGGCGCGCCAGGTCATCCGCCTTCCAGTTGCGCAGCAGACTCTGCCGGTCAAAAAGGCTGCGTACCGGAAGGTATTTGAAATCATTTGCGCGCCAGTGTTCAACCGATTCCGGGTGGAGGTGCAGTTCGGGGCTGAGTCCCTCGGTATCGTACGCGAGTTTACCCGGTTGGGCGGGGTCGGGCAGGCAGCCCGGATAGCCGGGCGGCTCCCCGTGCTGGGTGGGGAAGAGGGGTAGTTTCACCCCTGCCAGGGGACCGCCAATTTCGTACTCTTCCGCGGTTTGTCCCGCAATGAGCGGAAAAGGTGTGGCAAGGATGAGCAGTGCAAGAGATGGAATGAGTACCCTCGGCGACATAATTCGTCCTCCTCAGACTCCTTCATCGGGCTTACTTGCCCAAGGGCCTTATAGTGACAGGCGCTGACCTTAGAGCGCGTAGGTCTTGGGCCAGTTCATACAGGGCGCGCCGCGCGTTGCGTGGAGCAGGCCGCGGGTTGGCTCGACCACCACCGCAGCAGTGGTCAGGGCGTCCAGGCTCTCATGGCGGCAGATGCTACGCGGGTAGCGCACGTGGTCGCAGAGGGCCATGAACGCCAGCTGTGCCGTGAGGCGGCCGCGGTCGGCTTCCAGGCGCTGGCGCAGGCGCGTCTGACGCTGAAGCGAATTGAGCGGTCCCCAACTGCCACCCTTCTCGTAGCGCCGCAGCCGTGCACCGGAAACGACGGCGTTGGCGTGCGTGTAGATGCCACGCTTCGGGCGCAGAATAGCGACACCACCTTGTCCCCACTCAACTCCCACAATGCCGCCTTTCGCGTCGGCGATAGTGTAGTGCCCACCCCCCTGAATGCCGTAGCGCAGAGCTATTTCCCCCGCCGCTTCGGCAGTGGTGCAGTGGAGGGCCAGAAGTCCCCAAACGTGGGCAGGCAGTCCTTTCTCGGCGCTTCCGGCGAAGAGCGAATTCCGGAACAGGCTGCATCCCCCCGCGACAAATCCGTGGCCGAAAAGGAGGCCTGGATAGGTTAGCGTCAGCGCCGAGGGTGCCCCCCTGAGTTGCAGGCGCAGGACCACGAAGCGGAATTGCTGCTGCGACCCGGTATCCTTGGTCTGGCCGGAGATGGGGATGCCATCAAGCGTGGTCGTCGGGTGCACGGCAAAGGAGGTGCAGCCCCCTGGTTCTTCTGCGAGGCTTGGTGTGCCGCCCGGTGCAGGGTCGGAAAGCCGCTTCTCCGGCACTCCTGCCCCCTTGGCCATGCCGCGGTAGAGGTCGGGCAAATGCGGTGCGTGGCGGGAGATGAGCCTGGCATAGCGGCGGTCCATCCACCAGGGGCGTGTGTTGGGTGGCCAATTACGGGCTACATGGTAAAAGGCTTCCTTCCATGCGTAGCCGAGCTGGACGCCTGCCTCATATGGCGTGCCCGCGACACTCAGAAGCGGGACGTGCCCTTCGGGCCATGCCCGCCGCAACACACTTTTTGCCATTATCCCTCTCCCTAACCCACAGCGGCCTACCCCGGAGGGCCACTGCGGATTGTCCTGCATTCGCCGCCGACTCCCAAATCGCCACTGCCTGCCTATTTTGTTATTCTAAATTATTTGCCGGCACCTGCGAAGGTGTCGTGTATTGCCCACCTTCTTTCGCACGTATACAGCACCTACATACAGATTAGGGGGGCGCAGCACTGCGGTTCAGATAGGCTGCTCCTTGGACATCCCTGCCGCGGCTCCGAGAGCGTCGAGAAATTCGGGGATGCCCCGCTGTAACAGCCGCAGGTCGGAGGAGAAGGGGATGAACCTCGCGCCCTGGGCGATGAGCCGCTTGGCGTGATCCAGTTGCGAAAAGTGCGCACCGGCGGCAATCCCGCGCGCCGCCGCCATGTCAATAATCCGTTGCGTCATTCGCACAAAATCCGGGTGGTCTCGCTCTTCAGGTATGCCCATGGAGACGGTGAGGTCATTTGGTCCGATGAGGAGGGCATCTATGCCGGGCACGGCGCAGATGGCCTCCAGGTTTTCTACCGCGTGGACCGACTCAATCATGGCGCAAAAGAAGGTGTTGGCGCACTTGTCATCAATGTAGGCGCGCGACTTGGGACTGGGAAAATCTCCGCCGGCCAGGACCTGTTCCAGCGCCGCACCCTTGAGAGGCCGGCACTTGGCGGCCGCCACCAGACGGCGGAGTTCCGCGGCATCCTCAACGTAGGGCACAACCACACCATCGGGGAATGCGTCACAGGCGCGGGCGACGTCGTCAGCATCGCGGTTGTGTAGCCGCACGAGGCAGGCAATGTCCCGCGCCCGTAGGGCCCAGGCCAGCGGCAGGAAGTCGGCCAGATCAAGGTGGTTGTGCTCGGTGTTGACGATGACGAAGTCCAGCCCACGTGTGGGAAGTATCTGGACGACCGCGGGATTGGTCGTGTACTGGAAAAATGTCCCGAAAACGGGTTCGCCGGCGGTAAGTTTTTCCTTAAGTCGCTTTCCGCTCATGCGTTTTTCTCGCTGTGTTTGCGGGTAACGAGGCGTTCCAGCGTCTCAATGGCGACAATCAGCCCGCGAGGCAGGTGAAACGGGTCTTTCACCGGCAGGGCGATGACTTCATCAATCTTGCGTCCCTGACGGTCAAGTCTTTGCGTCCACTCACCGTGTTCCCTGTTGGGGAACCGGGCGAAGGCCCACTCGTGTACCTTCCAGTACCATTCAAGGCACCAGTCCTCGCGAATCTGCTCATAGGCCATGAGCGCCCCGGCAAGGGCCTCGGCGTGCGGCCACCAGACCTTCTTGTCCCAGTGCTTCCAGTAGGGGGGATGCATCCCTTCCACATCAAGGCCGAGGAAAAGGCCGCCGTACACAGGGTCCCAGCCCTTCTCGAAGCAGCAGCGCATGGCGTGGGCGGCGCGGCGGGCCTGGTCTGCCTCTCCCGCACGGGTGAAATTGTGGATTTGAAACCAGAGTGATTCTATGCCGTGTCCGGGCACCATGGCGCGTCCGGCGGGCGTTGCCCACACGGAATTGTCCAGCCCAAGATATTCTAGCAGGACTTCGCGGTCGGCCCGGTAGAAGTGGTCCAGCACTTCCCGACCGTACGCGAGACCGGCCTGAATGAGTTCGTCATCGCGAAGCGCATGACCGAGTTCGCAGAAGGCGAGAGAGAATTGCATGGCCTCGCGGTGTGCCTTCATGCCCGGTGGCGTCGGGTAGGGCGCCGTCTTATAGGTCCCGGGCCGTGCTAGGCGTTCCCGGCAGGTGACGGCAGTCTGCTCTGCAATCGCTAGCGCCTCCTCGTCGCCGCTCATCCGGAAATACTCAACCAGCCCGAGGATGGCAAAGGCATCGGTGATGATGCTGCTCTCGCCTTGGAGGACGCGGCCGCGCTCGTCCACCAGGAAAACCCACCAGCCGTTGTCGTCACGGCCGCATTTCTTGAGGAAGCGGTATTGATTTACGGCAGCCTGGCGCCAGGCGTCGCATGTCTCAATGCGGTTGAACAGCGCCGAAAAGGTCCACAGGGCCCGCGCGTTTGACCAGATGTATTTCTCACGACGCAGGATATTGCCGTCATCGGCCAGACAGGAGAAGAGCCCGCCGTTTTCCCAGTCCACCGCATGGCGCAGCCAGAATGGCGCGATATCACGGACGAGGTGGTTGCGGAGGAAGGCATGCAGGTCGACCAGGGGTAAGGATGCTGAGGCCATATGATTTGCGTTAGCGTGTCACCTGTATCAGGCGCACGTGTATCATGCATGTATCATACACCGAGAGTGCGGAAGATGCTTGCTTGTCCCTGAGGCACCCCCGGCTCCGGGTCTGCTCTCCCGGAGCCGGAAGCGTGATAAACCGGCGCACTGCCCCAGTCCGCTTGCGGCATCAGGCCCTTGGCTGTTGGGGTTATCTTTCAACAGGAGGAGGCGGAGGTGGCAGAGGCCGATGCTCGGGCGGCCTGTGTTCTCTTTCCCGATCTTCGGGCCTGCGCTCGCCTTCGCGTCCTTCAGGACGGCGCTGACCCTCACGGCCTTCGGGCCGGCGCTCGCCCTGCCAGAGGGCAGCGCGCTGCTCCTCCGTAAGAACCTGTTGCATGACGAACTCGTGTAGTTTGCGCCCGAAGTCAGCGGCCTTTTCATCGCCTGGGAATATGTCCTTACCCTGCTCGGCGATGAAAGCGCGAATCTTTCCCTGCTGTTCCTCGGTTAGGTTGACGCGCTGGAAGCGCGGCATGATCATGCCCAGGAAGAAGTGCTCAACCCACTTGGTCTTCTGTTCGGGGGTGAGGAGGGCAAGAATCTGCTGACGGTACTTTGTGCGGATTTCCTGCATCTCCTTCTGCTGCGCTTCCACAAGTTGCCCGATTTTCGCCTGCTGTTCCTGGCTCAGGCCGCAGATTTCGGTCATGCGCCCGTATTCGCCCAGGAACGGTCGACGCCTCTCGCCTTCCCTGCGCGGGGCTTCTCTCCGCTCAGGCGCCGCGCGTTCGCCCTCCCCGGGCCTATACTTGAGCGCGGCTTCAGCTTCCGCCGCCAGTGCGCTTGCGGACCAGGTCAGCAACGCCAATAACGCCAGCACCACCCCTGCACGTCTCATATCCAGCCTCCTTTCCCTGGGGCACACCCACACCGCCGCCGACGGGCCGGGCGTGTGCATGCTTAACGAATCCGGTTTGCTCCGTATACATTATACGCTGCACGGGCGCAAAAGTTTCGGAAAAAACTGCTTTCCGCGTGGCTGGCCGCCGCTGCCGCCATGCTCTTTGCTGCGTTGCCGCGGTGCTCCCTTCCCGTTGCCTCGCCCGCTCAGATTTCCACCACTACCTCATGGGTGCCGGGTGGCTGGAATGGCAGGAAATTGCCTGCAAGCGGTTTTCCGTTGAGCGCGACGCGAAGGCCGCTGCCACCGCTTCGCCGACGATGGATGCGGAATTGGTACACGTCGTCACGGCGTTTGAGGTTGAGGGTGGCCTCCTGCCAATTGGAGGGGAAGGCGGGTGCGATTTCAAAGCCGCCGTAGGCGCGCCGTACCCCCAGCAGTCCCTCAACAACTGTGCGCATGAACCAGCTCTGGGTGCCTGTGAGCCATGGCCTGCCCGCCTTGCCCCAACTTAGTGGGTGGGCATTGTAGGAGCTGGTTAGAGCGTAGGGGGTGGCGCCGGAGTGTTCAGCAGGATTCCCAGGGGCATCGGGCATAATTTTATGCAGACAGCGCAACGCGGCATCGCCCCGGCCTACGAGCGTGTCTGCCGCGGTCTTGAAGGCCGTGGCATGACAATAAACGCCGCCGTTCTCATAGGTCCAGGGCAGTTGCGCCGATATCCGCCCCAGGCGCGGATCCCAGTGGTTGTAGGGTGGGATGTTGACCGGACAGCCGAACTCCATCTCAATCAACTCATCAAACGCCTTCAGCACTCTCGGTAGGCGTTCCGGCGTAACAATGTCGCCCAAGATGCTCCAAGATTGCGTATTCACGAAGATCTTGGACCCTGCGGATTTCGTGCCGCCGAAGACCTCGCCGAAGGCAAAAGCGGTGACATAGTAGCCGCCCTCCTCGTCCCAGGCGACTTCGTTGACAAGGCGCTTGAGTTCCGCGTGCATGCGCTGATATTTCTCTGCTTCGGCCGCCTCGCCGATGTGGCGCATGAGGGCGGCCATTTCTTTGAGGGCGAAGCCGAAGCCCATCGCACAGAAAACGCTCTCCGCCTGCGGGTCGCTGAGGTGGAAGGCGTCGTTCCACTCGGCGAACCGCAGCAGCGGCAGGCCGCGTGGACCACGGCGGGTGTCAAGGCTTCGGATGGCCCGTTCCAGATGTTCGCGCACCGTCCCTATCCCCTGGTCAAAATAGGGGACTTGGGTCTCCAGTAGTGCAAGATCGTCGGTGAACTTGAGATACCCGCATACCGTGAGAACTGGCCAGAATGGGCCGTCGCCGTAGTCGGTTGTATCCAACGGCACCCAGGACCGCAGGGTGCGCCCGTCGGCAAACTGCCAGCGCATGACCCGGAGTATTTCGTTGCGTACTACTTCGGGGTTGCTCATCGTCAAACCATCGGCGAACTGCAGGTTATCACGCGTGGCGTCCTTGCGGCGCAGACAGTACTCTAGGCCTTTCTTGAGCCAGAGATTGACAAAGGCGTCAATCTTCGGATCGGGCGTATTGATGACGAGTCGGTCGCGGCGTTCGCGCGTGGCGTGGCGCGTCTCCTCAAAAAGCGTTTCCACCCGCTCTGGGGCGCTGATCTCCCGTACTAACCCCGCGGCCTCTTCTGGTGATTCAACTACGCCGAAGACAATATCGGCCCGCGCGCTCCTGCCCGAAGCCACTCGCAGTTCGCAGCGGACGGCCACGAAGGGGTCGCTGGAGAAGCCCACCTTGTTGCCGAGGTCAGCGCCGCCGAGAAGAAGGTGCGGGTGGTGCATGGCGAGGGGTGCGCCGAGAAAATGGAGCATGTCACCGCAGTAGCTCTTGGCTACCGGCGCGGTGGCAAGAAAGGCATTATAACGGGCGTACCCGGCCTGCGGGTTGCCCGCCTTGAAGTAAAGTCCGCCCACGTCTTCGCGCCATTCGCAGATACTGTAATGTCCTTGGCCGCCGAAGAAGCGGATAGTTTTGAAGCCGGTGAGGTCCAGTTTCGCTGCCGGGACGAGGCTGATGCGCCGCGTGCGCTTTGTCCGATTCTTCACGGTCACCGTCCAGATCTCGCGATAGCCGTGCAGCGGGATAAAGATGCGCCAGACGACCTCCACACCCCTGCGCAGAGAGGTTATCTGAGTGAAGGTGTCGTGGTGCTCGCAGGCGAATTTCTCCACTTCGGACATCATCGGATATACGCCAGGGCACCAGACGTCGCTAGTGCCCTCATCGCGACAGTAGAGGGTCTTGTTGTCGCCAACGACGATGTTATTTGTTTCCCCGCTGAAAAATTTCACTGAGGCGCTGCCGGTGCCCCAGTGGGTGAACTCGCCCAGATAACCCTCGCGGCTGTGCAGGACGTTGGTCATCACGCGCGGAGGATAGGGTGTGGTAATGCGGTAGGCGCGGTTGTCATCAATGAACCGTCCGAACTTCGTCCTGGGAAACATCGTGCAACTCCCGTGATGGTCTTATAGCGGTGTTATCTCGCTTTTGCCGCTCACTCGCCGCAGTTGCAGGACCTGGAGGCAGCATCCAGCCCAAGTGCCTGCCAGACGTCGGGCGTTTCTTCGCAGAGACCGATGGGGCAGATATCGGCGAGATGAAGCACCGCCTCGCGGTAGAGCGCCAAGCGCTCTTCGCGCGGGTAGCGGGCCAGGCCTTTCGGGTTGTGTGGCGGTTCCAGGCGCGCGAAAAGACCATTGCCGGCAAATCGCGGCAGGGCGGCTTCAGCACGAAGCGTCCCCAGCGTGACCCGCTCCGGCGCGAGGCCACGCACCTGGTCCAGGACCCATCGGTAGTCAAATCCCAGGAGCATCGGGTCAATGCGGATGCGAATTCGCCACCCTTGTGCCTTGAGACGCCGCGCCGCTGCGAGGCGGTCGGCCATCGGTGCCGCACCGCGCTCGTGCCGTCGCGCCGCGGCGGGCGCGTTTACCGAAAACGAAATGATGACATTCCGGCACGGCCTGAGCCTCAGGAGCGGACGGCATTCGCCGACCCCGCCCTTGGTCACCAGAAGGAGCGTATGCGGTCGTCCTCTGGCCTCCGCTTCCGTGTGAAAGATCTCAATCAGAGACTGTACCAGTGGGCGGACAGTTTCAAAGGCAAGGCTGTCGGATAGGTTACCGGCATTGAGGACGTACGACTCTAGGCGACTGCGCCTGATCCACCGCCTGACCTCGTGGAGCAATTCGTCGGTGTTGGTAAATGCCTGTTCGTGACCGAGATACCAGAAAGACGATTTCAGGTAGCAGTAACTGCAGTGGGGAGAAAAGGTGCAGCCATTGGCGTGCGCTAGGACGTAAAAATTGGGACAAACCGTATCTGTGGGCGTCGTACGAAAGATCTCCACAAAGCGGCTTCTGCGCGGGCGTAGCACACATGGCCGCCGGCGCGGTTCGGTTTTTCTCATCTCTTAGCTCGCGAATAACCGCCCTGCTCCGCTCCCACTCTGATTATCCGATATCGTTGCTTGGCAATCAAGCCGCACAGCATCCCTGCGCGTCACGAAGTTGCAGACCCCGGTGCTGGCTGTAGTCATTGCTTTTTGATGCCAAGGCCGAGCCTGGCCGCTTGTTGTGAGTATGGCCAGGGACGGAGCGGCGTCTGACAGGGCTTGCCTGCGGTACAGGCAGAATCAGTAAGCAGATACGGCACTTGGGCCGCGATAATACCGGCAGGTCGGATAAGGGTCCTTTTTACGACGCGACAGGGTTTGCACCAGCGGAGACCCCCAGCGTCCGATTGCCCGCTCTGCATGTCCCTTTCTGTTAGCAATTTTTCGGCGGACGAGCGGGTCAATTGCGTTTTTCGGCGAGCTCGACCGTGAGGCCTTTTCTCGTCGGTCCTGAGTTCTGTCCAGACTGCCACAAGGCGGCTAAGCTGCTCCTTGGCCTTTTCCAGAAAAAGCGTTTCCAAGCCGTCCAAAGACACTGCTACCCGGGTCGTCTCGTAGACTGGGTCTTTCAATAACTGGGACAGTGCTTTACGGCCAATCTCCACAGTACTTGGTCCCTCTTTCCCTTTCCTAGACTCCCGCACATCCACCTTATGAACTCTATCTGGCGCGCACTCGGGTTGACCACAAAGCCGGAACAAGCGTAATACTCACGCAGTCCATCGTACTGGTGCAAGTAAATGCGCGACACGGCGTCACGCACACGAACTAGTTTGGCACAATGCGGATGCGGGCACTTCAACTCAAGGGTCGTGTCCTCAGGAGAAGTCATGGCACCTCCAAGATCATTCAATTGCGGTGTGTTGAGTGCCCCCTCAACCCAGTGGCAACCGGTTGTTTTCCACGCCCCCGTCCCCGGCGGGGTAGATCGCAAGGGGAGAGTACACCTCACGCCACGGGTTTGCCAAGGTCGTTGAGGTGGGTAGGCTGCGGCGGTATTGTGCCTGCAAGCCGCGCGTGATAGCATTCGATGCATGCTGGGCCCGGGCCTGCCGAAGGGAGGCAGTCCGAAAAGCGTGGCCCGACACGGGAGAACTGCGAGGGAGGATGCAATGAATGTTGTGCTGGTGATTATTGACACGCTGCGGCTGGACCACATGGGCTGCTATGCGGACTGCTATCTGGACGGGGGGCGGGCGAAGACGCCGCACCTGGACCGCCTCGCGGCTGATTCGCTGCGCTTCCGCCGCGCCGCGCCAGAGAGCTTGCCGACCCTGCCGATGCGTCGCGCGGTGCACACCGGTCAGCGCGTGTGGCCCTTCCACGACCACCGCCATTACAAGGGAGACTTCGTCGGCGCGCCCGGCTGGGGACCCATCCGCGAGGATCAGGATACCCTCGCCGAACTCCTGCAGAAGGCCGGCTACCGCACCGCGTTCGTCAGCGACACCTACCACCAGTTCAAACCGAGCAAGAACTTCGCGCGCGGTTTCCTCCAGTGGACCTTCATCCGCGGCCAGGAGATTGATTTCTGCAAGACCGGGCCGCCAGTGCCCCGGGAGGTGGCGCTGCGGCACATTCCAGAATCCAAACGCAACGACAAGTTCGTTCAACGCCACGTGCAATACCTGACCAATGTTCAGGATCGGCGCTCGGAGGAGGACTATTTTGCCGCGCAGGTCTTCCGCACCGCTGCCGACTGGCTTTACCAGAACCAGGACGCGGATAAATATTTCCTGGTGGTGGATTCTTTTGACCCGCACGAGCCGTGGGACCCGCCGCTCTACTACCGGAAGATGTACGACCCCGATGATGATGGGGTGGCGGACGTCATCTGGGCGCTTTATGGCCAGCACAATTACACGGAGCGTGAACTGCGCCGGATGCGCGCGAACTACGCGGGCGAGGTGACGATGGTGGACCGGTGGTTTGGTCATTTCTACGACGCTTTTCTGGCCGCCGGCAGGCCGGAAGAGACGCTCTTCATCCTGACCACCGACCACGGCCACTACCTCGGCGACCGCGGCTGGACGGGGAAGATGGGCCAGCCGATGCTGCGCGAAATCATCGACACGCCCATTCTGTTGCGCGACCCACATGGGCGCGCCGCCGGGCAGGCCAACGACGCTTTCGTCAGCCACACTGATATTGCCGCCACCATCTTGGAGGCCGCCGGTGTGACGGCGGAACAGCCGCTGGAAGGCAGGTCGCTTCTCCCCGCGCTGGCAGGTGAGAAACTCACGCATCGCGACCACACTCTCACCGGCTGGGGGCCGTTCATCACTATCCGCACCGACCGTTGGCTGTACAACGCCAGCCTGTGGGGGCAGAATCCGATGCTTTTTGACTGGGTGAACGACCCCCGGTGCGAGCGGAATGTGGCGGCCGAACACCCGGACGTGGTGAAGATGCTCTATGAGGTTGGTGTTGCCGACTGCGGCGGTAAATATCCTGAATTTCTGCGCAAGATGGCCGATGCTGCCCTCCCCGGTTGCACGCCCCTGGGGAAGTGGTGAGGCCGGCAGCGACCGGTTTACGAGCGATTGCGCTGGACGTTCTGGCGTTTAGGCTCACTGCGCATCGCGTAGCACTATTCCCGCGCTTCCGGCGCGAGGCGCTTCACCGGTGCCTGTCTTCCGCGATTTTGCGGAAGTGGTGGCCGTAGACGGCGAGAGTCACCGCAAGAGGAAGATGGGCTGGTCGCCGGACGCAGGTCCATGCCAGAAGTTTCCAGTACTGGAAACGTTCCCGCCCGAGAACGCCGAGGTGGAAAACTGATCGCAGGAAAGCCATGATGTTGCTCAGCCGCAGGGGCGGCTTGATCTGCGGCAACCGGTAGTCGTGCAGTAACTTGCGCACCCGCCCGTAGTAGTGTTTGGGCGCGTAGAGTTGGCGAAGGAGATTCCTGTAGCCGGTATGCAATTTCTGCAGGCTCATACCTCCAGGATGTGGGACAATGTTCGTGGTGCCGTCCACGTTGTCGCCGGAGGTCTTCCCGAGGAGTCGTCCCTCTGCCTCCAGTCGCCGGAAGAGCCTGGTGCCGGGCACGGCCTGAAGCATGCCGACCATGGCGGTGACGATGCCGCTGTGCTGGATGAAGTCAAACTGTCGCTTGAAGACGCTCTCGGAGTCGTGATCGAAACCGACAATGAATCCGCCCTGCACTTGGAGGCCGGAGCACTGAATCCGGCGGACGTTTTCGCTGAGGTCGCGATTGCGGTTCTGCACCTTGCCACACTCGGCCAGGCAGCGTTCGTCCGGCGTCTCAATGCCGATGAAGACTGTGTCAAAACCCGCCGCCACCATCATCCGCATCAAGTCGGGATCATCGGCGAGGTTGATAGACGCCTCGGTGCTGAAGGTAATCTCGGGCCGGACTTGACGCCATTTGGTGAGCGCTGGCAGGAGTTCAGCTTTCAGGCGGCGCTGGTTGCCGATGAGGTTGTCGTCCACGAAGAACACGCCGCGACGCCAACCTGCACGATAGAGGCTGTCCAGTTCGGCAATGACCTGGTCGGTTGACTTCAGCCGGGGGCGGTGGCCGAATAATGCCGTGACGCTGCAGAAGTCACAGTTGAAGGGACAGCCCCGGGAATACTGGATGCTCATGGTGGCATAGCGGCGCAGGTTGGCCAGGTGCCAGAGGGGCGCGGGCGTGCGCGTCAGGTCTGGAAACTCGGCCGAGGTGTAGACGCGCTTGGGGCGGCCCGCGGCGAGGTCGGCGAGGAACGGCGGCAGGGTTACCTCGGCCTCGTTGAGCACGAAATGGTCCACCTCTAGGAAGTGCTCCCATTCAGTGGTGAAAAGCGGCCCGCCGGCCACAACCTTGATGCCGGCAGCCTTGCACCGGGCAATGACAGCCTTGGCAGACTTGCGCTGGATGGCCATTCCTGAGATGAAAGCGCAATCGGCCCATGTGAGGTCAGGGTCCTTGAGTGTGGTCACGTTGAGGTCCGCTAGGCGCTTCTCCCACTCCTCCGGCAGCATCGCGGCCACGGTGAGCAGCCCGAGCGGTGGTAGCGCGGCGCGCTTGCGAATGAACTTCAGCGCGTGTTTGAAACTCCAGAAGGTATCTGGAACTTCGGGCGAGATGAGCAGAACGTTCACGTGGCCTCCTTGCTCAGGGGATGGGGGATGACGTACTCTCCTTCCTTTTTTTTCACGGAAGCAGTGCGGCGAGTTGTCAGGCACTTCTTACGAGGTTTAGATGCAGCGTTCGGCGTTTGGCCGCGCCCAAACCAGTGTGCGACGGCAGGAAAGACCGCTCAGGAGAAGCAGTAAGCCTCAGGAGATGACGCCTGGGGGGTGTTTTGAGGCATACCCTTTGCCTAGTCAATCCTATTAGTGGAATTATACCCCTTTTTGCGGGGAGTGTCAAGCGATTTTGATAACCGACGCTCAGGTGCGGCGAGCAACGGCGTCGGTTTCCTGGGTGGCCAAGTCAGCACGGATGCACCGCTGGCCGTTGCCTCGTACCAAGGGGTCATTGGTTCAGGGCCTGTCGGCATTGATGAAGGCGTCTGTGTCCACGGCATTGAACTGGCGGATGCCGCGCATCTCATCGTCAAATGGTTTCCAGTGCACGCTGCCGTCGCTCTTCAGGAGGTGCATGCCCTGGCCGCCGTGGTTGCCCCAGGCAGTGCCACCTACAGTGACGCCCTGCCACGCTATGACGAGCACGCGACCATCCAGACCGCGGCCGAGGAGCGGAGGGCGGTCGTCCTCCTCCCACACCGGCAGTCCGTTCACGTAGCGCACCCGCTGGCGTTGGGCGGCTTGGCGGTAGAAGTAGTGGCTCTTGACTCGGAACTCCCCCGGTTCGTTTGAAGGACCGTCCCGGAAGCGCCGGAAGGCGAGGATAGTGGCCTCCGGGTCACTGTTCTCGCCCTCGTAAAATACGGCGAAATCGTCCAGATACTTGGGATAGAGAAGGCCGAGGCCGGTGGGACCATTCCAGCCGGGGTCGTCCTGCGGTGGGGGCACGGGGTTTTTCTTCAGAAACAGAGCCTCGGTCGGTTGATTGCGCTGGTAACCGAGGGGAATTGCATCTCCGTGATAGTTGGCGAAGGTGTGGATAGCCTCGCCTATGTTGCGGAGGGCGTTGACGCAGCGGGTGAGACGTGCTTCTTGGCGGGCGCGGTAAATGGCCGGCAGGAGAAACCCGGCCAGGGTGGCGATGATGGAGATGACCACCAGGGCCTCTATGAGCGTGAAAGCCGGGGCATATCTTGAGCGGGCGAGTTGGACCTTATTGTCAGGGCGCACGCGATTTTTCCTCCATGTTGGTCAGCAGTTCGTCCAGCCGCTTCAGTTTTTCGCTGTCGCGCCCACGGAGGTGGCGCGCGGCCTCGTCGTGGGCGTTTCGCAAGTCCCGCAATTGCATCCGGTCAGTGTCGCTGAGGATGCCGCGGGCGGCGAGGTTCCGGGCCAGCCACAGATACTTGTCAACTCTGGCCTCCACCTGCGCCGGACTTGACCAATCGGCCGGCGCCTGCGGGCCGAGGACCGGTGCCCGGCGGAAGGCGACGCGCGCCATGCCCCAGGCGGCAATGAGCAATGAAAGCGCGAACGCAGGTAGAACATACCTGGCCCTCGGATTCCGCGCCAGCCACGCCCGCCAACCTCCCGCCGCCGCGTCTTCCTGGTTAGTGGCAGTGCCCGCGCGGCCCAGAATCTTCCGGTGCACCTCGGGGTAACTTGCTTTCAGTAGGTCGGCGTAGGAGACCGTCTCCCGGTAACACTCGCCCGCCTCGGCGCGACGGACAAATTCCTTGAACGGCATGGTCTCCAGGCGCTCGCCCGTGGTGCGGTCTCTGATGACAACGGTATGCTGCTCACCCGCCTTTATGATCTCAAGGGCGTAGCTACTCGTCCGCGCGCGTTGGGCAGGCGTGTCCTGGTTCATGTCCGTTCACGCTCCGGCGGGCAGTTACTAACAGGGATTCTATGGGCGCATTTTACGTGTGTCAAGGAAAAGGCGGGGTGCATGCCCGTTCCAGCGCAAGAAACCCTGCTGTTGTGTGTGCGCAGAATAGTGGGGGTCAGCCTGACTCTCCGGGTGGTGCACGGTGCGGCCACTTTGCTGGCGTGAATGGCCAGGAAATCTGGCGGCAGACGGCTTCCCAGCGTGCTAGCATGTCTTCCCGAAAGAGGTATGGCTGGAATCCGAGCCGGAGATAGGTCTTGATCGCTGCCAGGCGGTGGTCATCGGTCTTCAGGTAGATATGCCGATAGCCGGCGCGGAGAAAACGGCGGACAACTGCCCCGCAGACGGCAAGGCCGAGCCCTTTGCCGCGATGGGCGGGATCGCCCGCCACATAACCCAGTTCTCCCCCAAAGGGGTGGTCGGGATTGGGATTGTGCACCGCCATGGCCGAGGCCACGATGAGATTGCTGGGGAGGTGGACAGCAAAGAACAACCCGTCGGGGAGGGTGCGGTCCAGCCACTGTCGGAGTTTGGCTCCATCCCACCCGCTGAACCCAGCGAGTCCCATGACGCGCAAAAAGCCAGCCTCGTCGCCGGGCTGGTAAGGCCGCACAACATACTCCGGAGGTAGTCGCCGATGAGCACGGATGCGGCGCAGGTTCTCCGGCCACAGCATTTCCAGTTGTCGCACGGGAGACGACGAATTGCACATGTTCGCTTTCGTAACGCACGAGGATGCTGCCCGTTCAGAAGCGGCAGATCTGGTCGGCGCTTGAGACAGTCCTGCGCACGGTGCGCGCATCTACGCGCATGTAGCCGGGCTTGCCGGTGTAGGCGTCGGCGTAGTCGCTGCGGTAAACTGTCAATTCCAATTCAATAGGCGGCGTTAGCCGCCAGGGCTGCAACTGTGGGGCCCTCCGTACAGCCTCGGCCGCGCGCTCGCGGATGAGCGCCTGTGCTGTGCGTGGCGGCAGGCAGTGGGCGCGGTTGCGGCCCAGGCCGCGCTTGACCGCAGCGGTGACCACACCCGGAAACATCGCCTCCGCCTCGCGGCAGGCAGCTTCGTCGCCGGTAACTAGGATGAGGGGAACGCCGAAGTGGCCTGCGTGTGCTGTCTCCATGCCGATCTCGCCCACTGGCTGGCCATTTATCTTGAAACAGAACCACGCGGCCGAGTTCATCGTGTGATCAAGAAACCCGTTGAGCGTACCGGCCATGGCGTGATGGCCGGTGAGCATCAGCCCGGCGAATGATGCATCCAGCGATGGCATCGGCGAGCCGAGCGCGGGCGTCTCGTAGGCCGCACGCTCGTCCATTTTTACGAGGGGGAAGTGCGTCCCTCCACCATGCGTGTCGCATACTACTACCTGTGTGACACCGCCCGCGAACGCACCGGCGATGGCTGCATTCACGTCGCCCACGAGGAGTTCGCGTCCTTCTGCATATTCCGGTGTGCCACGCTGCACCTGTTCGGGTTGCCAGATGCCCGAGGTGCCTTCCATGTCACAGAGGATATAGATTTTCATCGCCATTGCTCCATGGATATAGCGCAAGGAGATCTGCACCAGAGACGGGGCTCAGGCGCCAACTAGTTGTCACTCCGCGGCGTCTTTCGCCACCCCGTGTTGCTCCATCTCCTTGAGGACGTTGACGAGTTGGAAATTGTTGATCAAACCCAGGTCGAGCATCACTAGGCCGATAAGCCGCTCTACGCCCTGATGCTGCAGTTCACGCTGGCGGGCGAGGGCCTGCTGGACCTGCGCTCTGGAAACGTATCCGAGGCGGATGGCAACTTCACCAAAGCGTTTTCGTTTCATCTCCCGCCTTCTTCTCGTTTTGTCCATCTTTCTGGCCGGCCTAATTATGACAGGAAGTGGGCCGGGGCGCAACAGCGAGACGCGTGCTCTGGTAGGTCATTGTGCCACCAGCGACCTGCCTGCCGCGAGCGCAGCCGCCAGCGTTTCTGGATATTTTTGGATTTCGCCGCGCGCATCCACGCCCGGCTGGAAGAGACTGTTGACCAATACAACGTCCAGATTGAGCATCCAGATGCGCACGAGGAACTGGGCACAGGCAAAAAATCTGCGGCCTTTCTTGAAACCGCCGACACATAGGAACAACCCCCGTCGGCCGGTTTTGAGTGCGGGCTGCTTGAGGAGGTACTTGCGCACCCAGTAGGGCTGGCAGCGGTCCACCATCATCTTGGTCTGAGCGCTCACGTTGGTGAAGTAGATCGGCGAGGCCAGGATGATGCGGTCAGCGTGGTCCAGCGCCTCGTAAACCTGACGCATGTCGTCGTTGAGGCGGCAGACTCCCTGCCGGGAGCAGAAGCCGCAGTTCTGGCAGGGACCGAAGCGGAGTTCATTGAGGACGATTTTGCGCACGCGGGCGCCGGCCGCCCGTGCGCCCTCCATGGCCTGGTCGAGCAGAGTCTCCGAGTTGCCGCCACGACGCGGGCTGCCCGCCAGACCGAGTACCTCAACACCGGTGCCTTCGTCGCTCATTGGGCAGGCGCACCCTTTCTTCCGTCGGGGGTGGTGAAGGGGGGCACCATTTCTAGCGAGAAGTCGTCCACATAGCAACTGCCGCCATCGCCGGAGAGCTCTAGGCAGGGCCTGACAGTGGTGGTCTTCGCCACGAACACGAGCGTATGCCGTTCAAAGGCGGGCGTCGCCTTCAAATCGATGGCCCCGCCGGCCTCCGGCACTATTAGGGTGCCGCGTGTATCAATCCCCCCGCGTGTGGGCAGCCAGACGGTCCCGGTGAGCCGATACCTCGCGCCTAGGCGCAGTGGCAGGCTGTCGGGCAGAGTAACGACAGTCTTGCCCTTGATGCTGGCCCACAGGCTGCGTCGACCTTCTACGAGCCACTGCTTCTCAATATCGGCCTCGTCCGGCACTTTGGCCGCGACGCCATCTCGTGTGATTTGCCAACCTTGCGGCAGCGGCTCGCCCTCCTCAGCGCCGCCATTGGGCAGTAGGTTCGCGCGGCTGAAAAAGAGTAGCCCAACGGGTGGGATGACTACCGCGGACGCTTGAGGCGGTGCTGGCCAGGAGAGAACGGTGCTGCCTCGGCCGGAGCTCCCGGCGCAGCGACTCAGAGTGAGCCCCCAGACATCGCCGGGGCGCGGCGCAAAATCGCCTTGCGCCATGACTCCGAGCGGGATGACGATTTCCGCCGTCCATCCTGCCTTTTGCGCGCGCACCGCCGATTGCACCCCAGGCGCATCGTCGTTGCCTTTGTGGCCCGGGGCATGAAAAGTAAAGGCACGCGCCCCCAGTGGTCGCACCTGTGCGGCAACGCAGCCATTGCCGGGCTGATCTTGGCCGGCGCAGACGAAGCCGAGGCACAGGGCGTCGCGCGTGTAGAACACTCGCGCCATCGCCGCCAGTCCCTGGCCTGCGCCGGCACCGCGTCCGCCCAACGGAGCAACGATAGCAGCACTCTGCCAGCACTTCTCATCGAGTTCGCCGTCCACTTTCGGCCGCTCTTGGAGGAGCGGAATAATGACGCGGTCTTCAACGCCGCGCGCCATGCCACCCAAGCAGGTGACGGTAGCGAGGACGCCCCGCCACACGCCCTTCGCCCACAGGGAACGCCCGGGGAAGGTCATGCCGCTTCGCTCCTAACTCTGAGCAACGACGTGCCTGAGGCTACAAACAGCACTCCGCCCTGTCAAGTAACCGCTTGATAGGGCGGCATATGAACGTAAAGGCTACAGTGGAGTGGGTTGTCTTCTAGCGCCCCTCCGGCAGCGCCAAGTTCGCCCCCCTCTAAGTGTTCGGACACGTAGCCGCCCGCATCGCGGCGCCTGTTTTCCCACGCCTTGTTGCCCAAGGGCACAGGGTCCGTGGAGCAGGAAAACACTATAGGCGCGCAGGCCAATGGTGTGGTCTGACGGCTCCAAGTATTCAGGTAAAACCAGCCATCCTGCATCCTCAGTTGCTCTCTTTCGGTTTGATGACCTCAACTGTGCGGAGAAGAGGATCCCTGGGAGCAGCTGCATGTTGTGTGTTGACCTCGTGAAAGCGATATGGGAAAATCATGCGCGCGAGGGAGTTGCATGGCCGGGTTAGAACTTCAGCAGGAACGTCCCGGACCTCCCGTATGCGACGCGGCCTTCTGGTGGCGGCTTTGTCGGTAGCGATGGGGTTGGTGGCATTGTGCACAATGCGCACCGCCGCTGCCGCCGATAAGGGTGCATCAGCTGCCGCTTCCACAGAAAGAGTGCCCTTTCTTCGCCAAGTGCGCTTCGATGACCTGCCGGTCCTGCCGCGGCCGGTTTTCACCTGTCCGACTGCGGAAAAGCCGCCGAAACTGGATGGCCGCCTAGACGATGCCTGCTGGCACGCACGCAGCCGCGTTGGGGAACTCATGCTTCTCACCGGCGGTAGCCGCCTGACGGAGCCGACTGAGGCTTGGGTAACCCGCGACCATGAGAACCTGTATGCGGCATTTCTCGTGCAGGACCGGCAGGTGGCGAATCTGCCTATACCCGCTGATCCGACCGGCGATGATGCTTTCTTTGATTGTGTAGGTCTTCTCGTCAGCACCGATGGCGACGTCGTGCGCGCGCTCACGGTCAACTCGTTTGGCCACATGCGAGATGAATCTTTGCCGCGGGAGTTGCGTGGGGCGTCACTGGGCAAGGCAGCCGTGGTACGGGGAGAGCGCTCGTGGTCGGCGGAGATAGCTATTCCCTTCGCTGCGCTGGGGAAGGAGTCGCCGAAGCCGGGGACGGTGTGGGGCATGAACCTCGTCCGCCGTGCCTGGCGGCAGGGCGAGACTGGCACGTGGTCGCCGAGCCAAGGCAGCGAATTCGCTCCCCAACGTTTTGGCTGGCTCTGTTTCGGTCCAGGCGATGCCGCCGGTCAAATCCCGGAGGAGCCGCTGCTGACCCTTCGTCTGGAGCGCGACCGATATACCACACAGCAGCCAGTGGTGCGTGCCATAGTCGGCATCGGTGTCCCGCCAGAAAGGCGCGGGGGGCTGGTGCTGACGCTCACCGCGGTGCGTTTGCCCGACCTGGTGGCTGCCGCGAGTGCGGAGATACTGCCTCTAGCCGGGGCGCGTGTGGACATATGGCTCAGTACCGCGGCGCTCGTTGCGGGTGACTACCGGCTCGTTGCTGCCCTCCATGACGCGGCGGGCGGCCTAGTGGCAGAAACCTCGCAGGTAGTGCGGCTCCAAGACGCCGGCGCGGCACCACCGACACGCCTGCGCATTCCGCTGGCCGTGCTGCCTGCGGCGGCTGCGCGTGACAGTTGGCCACTCGCCACCGCCGTGTCCCTTCCCGAGGGGGTCTTGAGCAGCCCTGCCCAAGTGCGGCTCCTTGACGCGGAAGGCCGGGAGGTCCCGTGTGCGGCGGTGCCGCGATCATGGTGGGCGATGCATGGGAGCATACGTTGGCTTGGGCTGCAATTTCTGGCGCCACTGCACCCGCGCAGGCTGAGCGGCTACGTGCTTGAATGCGGGAGCGACGTCCGTCCGAGCCCGCTGCGCTCGCAGATCGAAGAGTCGCGTGTTGAGGAAGACATTGTTGTCAACACTGGCCGCCTCCTTTTCAACGTGCCCACCGCCCGTTTCATCGGCTTGGAAAAGGGGTGGTTTGACGAGGACGGTGACGGCATTTATCTCTGGCGCGAGAGGACTGTGTATGCGCGTCCGGAGGGCAATTTCTATCTCGTGGACAACCTTGGCCGCCGCTACACGGCGACTGCCGACACTGCGACTGAGGTCGTAGTGGAGGAATCAAGCCCGCTGTGTGTGACGGTGCGGGCGACAGGGCGTTTCCGCCGAGTTGGGGGGGGCGCACGGGACACTGTTGCCGAGCCAGTTGACGACTATTTCGGTCGCTTTATCATCCGCATTCGAGGCTTCGCTGGCCAACCATATCTGCGCATTCTTCACACCATCATCTTTGACAGGGACACGGACAAACATACCGTAAGCGACATTGGAATAACCCTGCCCATCCGCGCCGAGCGCGAGATGCGCGTTCTCCTCGGCCTTGACCCGCCGCAGGTGCGCAAAATCGGGGCCGGCGAACGGCTCTCAGTGCTTCAGGACTGGCCCGATCGGTGCGTAGTGCGCACGCTAGGGGAGCCGATGCAGGTGGTGGCGCGCGGCACACAGATTCGCTGGCTGGGCCTTACAGGACCGCGTTCCGGCCTCACAGTTTTTATGCCCGCTTTGGCCGCCACCTTCCCCAAGGAGATTGAGGTGGACGGCGCAGGTGAGGTAACCGTTCACCTCTGGCCGCATCACGTGCCGCCGGAATCACTGCAACTGCCGCCGCCCAACCGGACGAACATAGGTAATCTCTGGTTCGCCCACATGGGCACCCCGCTGCGCTTCACTGCTCCTGTGGCTTACTGCGAAGGTTTCGCTGACCGCGCGCTCTTGCGCGACTATGATGGCATTCTTGCCGCGCGCCAGGCCAACGCCATGGGTGTCGCAATGACTAGTGAAATCGTCATGTATTTTCATGGGCCAGACTTTGAGAACGACGCGGCCAATGTTCATGCTTTGTTGGAGCGCCCCCCGTGTGCGTTACCACTGCCGGAGGCATGGTGCACGGACACCGTGTTGGGGCCGATCCAGCCAGCCGATCCGCGCACCAATGGCCATTGGGAGGCCGCCTTGCGGACTGCTTACGAGCGCATCCTGCGCCGCGAACGCGAGTCGCCAGCACAGGGCGCCTTCAACTATCTGGGCTGGCGCAGCCGCTGGCTTGCTGAAGAGCGCCGTTGGGAGTTGCGTCCCTACTGGCGGTCCAACCGCGATGCACAGGGAGTCATTCCGTGGCTGCACTTTCTGCGCTCGGGCCATTCGGAATATTTCCACTTGGCATTGCCCAACGCGCGACACCTGATGGAAATGGCTGTTTGCCACCATGAGGACGAACGATACCTGCGCACTCATCCCGACCTGCGCCTGCGCAAAGTCCGCGGCGGGTTCGCCGACCCGCCGGGTATAATTCCCTGGCAGCGCACGAACCGAATCTTGGCGCCGGAGGCTGATCCCTCCTTCCTAGTCGCGGCCTACCTTCTGACCGGAGACCTTCGTGCCTTGGATGTGGCTGAGGAGTGGGCGGCAGCAGCCTGCATTGCTGACGAGTCCTTTAGCACTGCGGGTGTCATAACCGCTATTGAGGGGCTGGTGGCGGTATACGAGGTACGCCCCCAGGCCCGCTATATTGAGGCTGCCCGTCGCCTCGCCGACGAACTTTTCTCGCGCCCAGTGGGTGCCTGGCGGCTGGATGGTTTCGCGCCAGGACTGGTGCGATATTACTCGCTTACCGGTGATCGCCGCGTTCCGGCGGCCCTCAAAGAGTTTGCCGCGCTGCCGGCGGAGGCTCGTCCTGCGCCCGCAAGTGTGCGCCTTCTTATTCAGGCAGCGCTGCTCCATCGCAATGTCGCGCCACTGAACGAGTGTGAGGCGGCGTTCCGCGCTTTTGCCGAGAGGATGGCGGCTGACGAGAACTTCCCATGCGGCTGGGCGGAAGGTGCCTGGTTCCTGCGTGACCTCCCTTATTACCTCTACGCCCGCCAGACGCTGGGCGTGTGAAACCGTGCCGAGCCCGACAGTTTGCGCTTGCCGGTCGTCTGCTCTAAAATCCGTGACAGGTGCACTTCTGCACCGGGGAAGAAAGATTATGGCCGCGTATGTCTTCGGTCCTGTGCCCTCACGTCGTTTGGGGCGCTCGCTTGGCGTGGATTTGGTGCCGCTCAAGACTTGCACACTCAATTGTGTGTTTTGTCAGCTCGGTCGCACCACTGAACCCTGCGTGACGCCGGGCGACTTTACGCCCGTGGCCGAGGTCCTCGCTCAGGTACGCGCCCGCGTTGCCGAAAGCCCCGCGCCCGACTTCGTCACTATCTCCGGCAGCGGCGAGCCAACGCTACATTGCCGGATTGACGAGGTCATCGCCGGCATCAAAGCAATGGCGAGCGTGCCGGTGGCGCTGCTTACTCACGGCACACTCTTCTGGGATGTCAGCGTGCGTCGCCGCTGCCTTGGAGCAGATATCATTCTCCCCTCACTTGATGCCGGCGACGAAGAGACCTTCCGCCGCATCAACCGCCCCCATCCGGCGCTGACGCTGGCTCGCGTGGTAGAGGGTCTGGTGCAGTTGCGAGCGGAGTATCGCGGCCAGATATGGCTCGAAGTGTTTCTCATTGAGGGTGTCAATGCGACGGAAGAACATTGCCTGAAAATCCGGGCGCTGGCCGAACGCATCGGTCCCGACCGCATCCACCTCAACACAGCTGTCCGCCCGCCCACTGAGTCCTGGGTGCGCGCCCTATCGCGGGAGCGGCTGGAGGCGTTGCGGGCAATCTTCGGTGAGAAGGCCGAGGTTATTGCCGAATTCCCCGCACGCCCCAGCGGCCCTGTTGGCGCCGTCACGCCGGAAGCGGTGCTGGAGATCCTGTCGCGCCGCCCCTGTACGCTTGAGGATCTTGCTGCTGGCCTGGGGGCCAATGTCGCCGAAGTCAGCAAGGTCCTTGCGCAACTGTTGACTGCCCACCGGGTAAGCCGCACAGAGCAGGACGGCAAGGCCTACTACCGTCCGACGGGCACGCCGCCGGCCCGCTGAACGCAGCGGTCAACGGAGGCGGGGACAGGCGGTAGAGGAACTGGCCCTCTATTTCAGGGGCAGGATATCTGTGCTTCAGCAGCCTGCGGCCTCTGCCAACGCGTCGAAGAGGCGCTGGTGAGTGGGGTGGTCGGCGGCCAAGCGCTCCGGATGCCACTGGACGCCGATGTAGAAGGGGAGATTGGGGTCCTCAATAGCCTCCACCAAGCCGTCTGGTGCGGTCGCTGAGACAGTGAGCCCCCTGCCGAGGGCGTCTATGGCCTGGTGGTGCGAGGAGTTGACCTCTAGGGTTCCCGCGCCCAAAACTGACGCAAGGAGCGTGCCTGGCCTGACTTCAACTGGGTGAAATGCGTCGGGTTGTTTCGGCCCGGCGTTGTGGGCGGTGAGTCCGCGCTGGTCAGGAAGGTCCTGGATCAGCGTGCCGCCACGGGCCACGTTCAGGAGTTGAATTCCGAGACAGATCGCGAGCACGGGCAGGCGACGCTTCTCGGCCTCGCGCAGGACGGCGAGATCAAATGCCTCCCGCCGAGCCGCCAGCGGGCGCGTGGCCGGATGTGCTTCCTGCCCATAGCGCGCCGGATCGACGTCGGCTCCACCCGCAATGAGAACGCCATCCACACGCGAGAGCAGCGCCGGCACCAGTGCCAAATCGCAGACCGGTGGCAAGATAATGGGCAGCCCGCCGGCGCGCTCAATGGCGTCGGCATATTCCGCCCACAGGTAAACCTGTCCACTCGCCTTCGCCAGACCTCCGGGGTATTGGGGTTGCCGCGACATGCCTGCCTCGGGCAGGTGCTCCCGATAACCGGGGCAGATGCCAATGGCCATCCTGCGATTGCTGGACACCTTAACCCTCCCTCCGCGGTGCGATTCGCCAACTGCGCTGGCATTATAGCAGACGGGAATGCGAGGGCTTGATTCGTCGCCTTGGGCGGCTACAATAGCGCTGTCCGGTGGGTGGATGATCGCGGGGTGCAGGGGCAGGAGGAAGTTCCATGGCGATGCTGCGAAGACGCGAAGAGGTGTCCGGCCCGGTCATCGGCGTGAGCGCCACGATTGATGGCCGCGAGGCGGCGACGCGCAAACAGGAGAAGCGCGTTCTCAGGGTGATGCGCATGGTCGCTGAGTTCATTGACCGCAACTTCCGCCACATTGACGGCAAGCACTCGCACGTTGTGATTGCTGACGAACTCGTGAAGGACGCCGCCGCCGCGCAGCGCGTTGGCCGCCAGTTCCGCCACGCGGGCGTCCAGGTTCTCGTCTGTTACGACGATGTTTGGGCCTATCCGGGTGAACTGGAGGGCCTCCTTCTGCAGAACATCTCCATGGGTCAGATTCCCGTTGCCCACGTCAGCGGCAACTCTGCGGCCTGGCCGGGTGTGGTATATGCCTGTGCGGCGACCGGAATGCTCGCGCAGAGCGGTTATCTGTGCCATCGCATCGTCGGCGACGTGCTGGAGAAGGGCGGGATGCCCGTTGCTTTCGCCGACAACCTCAAGAACGACCTGACTGACTGGCTGGCGGCGGCGACGACCTATGCCGACATGTGGGGCACGCCATACGCCTCATTCGGCGGGGCCTCAATGAATATGGAGACCGGCCTTGCCCATGTCATCCCCGCGCGACGCTACCTCGGCCTCAACGTTATCCACGTTGACATGCTGGAAATCAAAGCTCGCATTGACACCGGGCGCTACAACGATGAGGCCAAAGCGATGATGAGATGGCTCAAGCGCATGATGCCCGAAGGTATCAAGTTAGAGAGCGTCCACGGCGATCGGGTTGAGAATCTGGACAAACTGGAGTACCAGTGCAAGATGTACCTGGCGATGAAGGAAGTCATGGGCGAACTGGGCGCGACAGTAGGTGGTTTCCAGGGCCAGCGCCAGTGGACCGACTACCTGCCGACCGGCGACGTGCCGGAAGCGATACTAAACGACCTGTTTGACCATCGCGGCCGCAAGGTGCCTGTCGCGTTTGCCACTGAAAACGATTTCAATCGGGGTGTGGCCCAAAGGGTAAGTGTCGGTCTGTCACGTGGCCTGCCGGGTATATTCATGGACTTTCGCAAGGCCTACTTCCCAGAGGACCCGCTGATCCAGGAGCACGCGACAGAAGAAGACCGGAAGGTCATCAGGGAGTTCGGCGGCGTGGTGGACTTCTGCAACTCTGGCAACCATCCGCCCTTCTACGCTGCCCTGGACCGCCGAAGCGCGGCGAAGAACTATGCCAAGGTGCGCCTCTGGCCCGTCATCGGCTCCTATTTCCCCGGTGGAGGGTTCTCTGTGGAGTTTGATGCCGCTCCCTGCAAGATGGTGTTCAACAACCTCCTCCTGCGCCCGGATGGTCAGTTTGTTCTTCAGGCAACGCTTGGCCAGAGCATCACTTTGAGCCGGTCCCTCGGTCAGGCCATCGCTCGCGCCAGCGACCCCACTTGGCCACACCTTTACGGAGTGTTCCTGGATGACATCAAACAGGTGTTGGACACGTGGGGCTGCAATCACGCTGTGGGCATGCTGACCGAGGATTTTGAGAGCGGGAGGCGGCGGTTCCAGTATTGGGCCGACATCGCCCGCATCCCGCTGGTGGCTTATCGCTCAATGCTCACCGGTGGCCGGGCTGTTCCTCTGCCCTATCAGATGTACGGCGGCCAGTCGGAAGGTTGCCGGGCGTATGGACCGAGAGGTTAGGGAGCAGCGGGCTGGAGAGGCAACCACTTATCGAGAGCAGTCGGTGCAGCAGCGGCCGCAGCCAAATCTCGAAGTGCGGGGGTGTTTGCTTGCAACTTCATTTTTGAATGGAACAGCGGCACACAAGTCGTTGATGTCGTTGTGTTCCGGCGCTGAGGACGCGCTCGGGAGGTGAGAGGTGGAGGCTAAGGGGCGCACTTACATTGAGACCTTTGACGACGGTCCGGGCGGTTGGCTGGGTTGGGTGGGGGGCGGCGGTGGGCCTCGACGCCTGGAAATCGTTGATAGCGCCGCCATCACCCGCTCGCCCTGGGGGGTGGACTTCAACCATGCCCCACCGGGAGCAGGCTACCTACACCTGCTCTACGTTCTCCTGATGTTCCGTAAATGTGAGGACCTGAGCGGGCCCAACCGCTTTCTGGATGGCGGTTTTTCGCGCAACTTGACCAATGCGCGCTTCACCACACGCCTCCGTGGCGAACTGGATGCCAAAGGCGCGCAACTGCTTCTATTGGTGCAGGCCGCTGTTGGTAAGGTGGTGGCAAACTTCGTCCTGCGCGGCCAGCCGATTCCAGTGACAACTGAGTGGTGCGAGACAACACTGCATTTGGTGCCCGACCCTGCCCAGTGGCTTTGCCTGGGCACGCGCGGTCCGGGTGCCGACTGCGCCAACTATGGAGCAGCCCCTATTGCCGACGTCCTGAGCGATGTCAACATTGACCTCATACTGGTGCTCTTCCCACTGGACGTGCGTCCGCTTGGTCCGATTGTGGGCGACCCGCATCACCTGCGCGCGGGCAAAGATTATCCAATTGACACCTCGCGGCTGCCTTCGGGCTATGTGATGCTGGACGAGGTGCGCATAGAATATCCTTCAAGCATCACAGGCCAGGAGGGCGAGACATGAGGGGAAGTGACGCCGACTATCAGGTTGCTGTGCTTGACATCGGTAAGACCAATAAGAAACTCCTCATCTATGATTCCCGATTACGCTGTCTCAATCCCGAGGCGCCAGCGGCGCGGTTTGACCTGATTGAACGCAGTGGCTTGGTCTGCGATGACATGGCCAGCATCTATCGCTGGATACTGGCGGGGCTGCGCCGCGCCGCCGCCCGCTTCCGCAACATCCGCGCCGTCTCAATTTCAACACACGGGGCGACTATCGCCCTCCTCGGCAAGCGGCGCGACCGCATCTTCCCCGGCGACGGCGGTCTGGTCTTTCCCATCGTTTCCTACACGCACGACATCGGCGAGAAGGCCGAGGCGGCATTCTTTCGTGACATCGGCATGACGCCGGAAGAGGCCCAGCGGCGCACCGCCACCGCGCGCTTCGGCTGGCTCATCAACCATGGCAAGCAGATTCACTACCTGAGGCGCACCCGCCCGGGACTCTTCCGGCAGGTGACCGACATTCTCATGTTTCCGCAGTACATAGCCTATCTCCTCACCGGCAAGAAAGGTATTGAACCGACCTATATCGGCTGTCATGGGTATCTTCTAGACGCCAGTGGGACGCGGTATAGCGACATCGCCGCACGCCTGGGCGTAACCGACAAGCTGCCGCCGCTGCCCGCAAGCCCGAGTTGGGAAGTCCTGGGCACGGTTACGCCGCGGGTCGTCACGCTCACGGGTCTGCGTCCTGATTGCCTCGTGACTATGGGAGTTCACGACTCCAACGCAGCGCTGGTGCCGTACTTTGCTAGAGGTATGCGGCACTTCGTCGTCCAGGACAGCGGCACCTGGATTGTGACCATGTCGCCCTGCGCCCGCGCGGTATTCGCGGATGACGAACTCGGCAAGGAGGTCTTCTTCAACTGGAGCATCTATGGCACGCCGGTCAAGACGACGATCTTCCGTGGCGGCGCCGAGTTTGATTTCTTTCGGCAGCGCATCCTCGCCGATAAGCCGCGGCCGCGGGGAGTCAATGAGGCCGTCCTGCGGGAAATTGTTGAGAAGCGGGAGGCGTTCAGCCTGCCTACAATTGAGCGCGGGTCAGGACTATTCCCGCACTGCGTCGCGCGTCTGGAAGGAGTGGACACCATCTTCCGCGATGCAACGACTGCCTGGCATGTGGTTGACCTCGGACTGGCCGTCCAGGGATATCAGGCGATGGTTATGGCCGCCGGCCGCGGCGCCGGGGCTGCCAGTCCCCCTCCGTTCTACATCGAAGGCAACGTCGGCAGGAACAATCCCGTTTACCGTGCAGTGCTAGCTTCGCTCCTTCATCCTGTGCCAGTCTTTTTCGGGAGCATGGGCGGCGCACCCTTTGGCGCCGCTCTGCTGGGTATTGCCGCAGTGGAGGGACTGCGTCCGGAGGCACTTGCCAACCGCTTTCAGATGAAGGTGAAAAGGGTGCCGCGCCTCAAGGTGTCGCAGCAGGCCTTACGCGATTATGTCAAAGCGTTTCTTGACCGCCTGAGGGAAGCAGGGGGGTAGGCATGGACGCACCCGGAGGCCTCCTGAAGAGCGGCAAGGTCATTGTGGTCATGCCTGCCTATAACGCCGAGCGGACAGTAGCGCTCACTGTGCGGAGCCTGCCTCCCGGCTGCGCCGACGAGATCATCTTGGTGGACGATGCGAGCCAAGACCGGACAGTGGAGGTGGCCCGCGCGCTCGGTCTACGCGTGATTGTGCGGGAGTCCAATGCGGGCTATGGTGCCAACCAGAAGACCTGCTACCGCGAGGCCCTACGCCGCGGTGCCGACTATATCGTGATGGTTCATCCTGACTACCAGTACGACCCGCGTGTCGTCCCCGCCATGGTTCACATCTTGCGCTGCGATATCTGTGACGTCATACTGGGCAATCGTATCCGCACCCGACGGGAGGCGCTGTGCTGCGGTATGCCCAGGTACAAATATTGGAGCAATCGCCTCCTGACGCTGGTTGAGAACATCGCCCTCGGCCAGAACCTGGGGGAGTTTCATTCCGGCCTGCGTGCCTATACCCGCCGCGTCCTGGAAACCGTTCCGTTTGAGAACAACGCGGATGACTTTCTCTTTGACACCGAGCTCCTGGTGCAAGCCGTGCGGTTTGGGTTTCGCTTAGGCGACGTGCCTGTGCCCGTTCGCTACGGCGGCGACGCCTCGTCCATCAACTTCGTCAGCAGTGTTCGCTACGGATTAGGAACACTGGCGACGGTAGCCAAGTTTTGGGTGGACCGCCTCGGACTGTACCAGCCGCGTATTTTCCAATCTCCGTGCGTGCCCCAGGAGGGATGACCATGTGCGAAATCCTTGGGCAGCCGCTAGAGGTCGGCTCGCGCCGCGAGCTGTTCGTGGACTATTATCTCATTGCCCTCATGCGCGGGGCGGAACTTCGCCTCCAGTCGCCCCAGAAGGCGGAAGTGAGTATCCTATTTGACCAGCCGTGGGAAGGCCCCTTCTCTGGCTGCGTCACCGTTCTCCACGATGGCGTGAGGTATCGGATGTACTACCGCGGATGGCCCGAGGTCACCGAGCCTAGCAGCCTAGGCTGCACCTGCTGTGCGCTCAGCGATGACGGCATCCAGTGGATGAAGCCAGAACTGGACATATACGAGGTCGCAGGCACCCGGCGCAATAATGTTGTCCTCTTTGACGACCCTTCAGGCACGCATAACTTCGCGCCGTTCATTGACACGCGCCCCGGCGTGCCCGAAGAAGAGCGTTTCAAGGCGGTCGGCGGCACTGCTCGGTACGGTGGCCCCTGCGCCTATGTCTCGGCAGACGGCTTCCATTGGCGTAAGATGCGCGAGGAGCCAATCTTGGCCTCAGAGGTTTTTGCCTTTGACTCGCAGAACGTCGCCTTCTGGTCAGAGAGCGAAGGATGCTACGCCCTCTACTTCCGCACCTGGCATCCGTTGCCAGGTGCTCCGGCCAAGCATGGTGTCCGCTGGGTCAGCCGCAGCACATCAGAGGACTTCCTCCACTGGTCGGCGCCGGTAGAGATGGAAACGCGGCACGGGCCGGAGGAAGCCCTGGCTCCCTACGAGGAACTCTACACCCAGCAGACACATCCGTATTTTCGCGCGCCCCACATCTATATCGCCCTGGCGGCGCGCTTCCAGCCCGGAAGGCGCGTGCTAACGGAGGCGCAGGCGCGCGCCATCGGCGTCCACGAGAAATACTACGGCGACTGCTCCGACGCCGTCCTACTCACCAGTCGCGGCGGCAATCGTTACGAACGCACCTTTCTGGAGAGTTTCATCCGCCCCGGCCTAGGGTACACCCACTGGGTCTCACGTGCCAACTACCCCGCCTGTGGCGTCGTTCCCGCAGGGAGCGAGGCTATGTCGCTCTATGTGCACCGCGACTACGCGCAGGCTACCGCGCACGTCCGCCGCTTCACGCTGCGCACGGACGGTTTCGCCTCGGTGCACGCCCCCTATGCGGGCGGTGAAGTCCTCACTAGGCCGCTGCTGTTCGCCGGCAGCGAACTGGAAATCAACTACTCCACGTCAGCGGCAGGATTCGTGCGCGTGGAGATACAAGAACCGGACGGTCGGCCCATTCCAGGATATGGGCTGGCTGAGGCGGAGGAAATCATCGGTGACGAAATTGCACGCGTTGTCCATTGGCAGAGCGGTGTGAACATTGCCTCCCTCGCCGGCAGGCCCGTCCGCCTGCGTTTTGTCCTCAAGGACGCCGACCTCTACTCACTCCGTTTCCGCTAAACTACATGGGCATCGTTGCTAGAATGAACGCTTGCCAGGCGCGAGGCGTCTTTCTCCAAGTGATCCTTCCCGGTGCACAAGGCCGGCTTGTGCACGTGGTTCCTGGTCAGCAACCTGAGGGAGGCGCGGGTTGACTTTCCGAGGGCGGTCGGCGTATAGTCATGTTGCAATGAGGCGCATCATTACGTGGAGTGCAGTGATGTTGCTCGCGGCGTGGTTGAGCGCGGGCGGGTGCGCGGCCGTGGTCCCCAGCGCTGACCGCGAGGCACTGTGGCGTGCGGCGCTCCGGGCGGTGGAACTGGAAGGCTACCAAATAACCGAGAGCAGCGCCGGTCGCGGTTACATCATCGCCAAGCGAAGCGTCGTGGGGGACGACTTGTCGGCCGGGGAACTGCGGCTTGGCGTATATCTGCGGCCCGCACGCGAGGGCTACGAGGCCGCGGTGGTGGTCCGTCGTACGCTCGTGTCTCCGACGTTTGTGTTGACCGAGTCGATCACTAGCGAAGGGCGGCTGTACCGCCGCGAGACCGCGCGTGTCGCCAGCGAATACGGCACGATGCCCACGCGTGACGAGGTGGCGGAGCGAGCTGTGCGTAAGCGGATGCGTGCAATCCTGATTGCGATGGAGCCGGCGGCGAACAAGGGCGGGTCCGCCGAGTGAAGTTGCCGCGTACCGGTGCAGCCGCGAGGTGGCGAAGCAGATTGTAGGGAGGCAGACGACGCACATGGCTGGTTCGCGTCGTACGGTTACTTGTAGCCGGTGCGGGCGATCATTTTTGGCTCCGCTAACATACGATTCCAGCACCGGCGCGCCTTTCATTTGCAATACCTGCCGCAGCCAGCCTGCCGGTCCTGCCACGGGAGCCGGCCCGTCCGCTCCACCGGCGGTCCAGGCGCCCACGCCCGAACTAGGCGAGGAATTGCTGCCAGTTTGCCCGATATGTGGCCAGGGCCGGGTCGCCCGCGCCCGCCCGGATCGCAACGAGCACCAGTTCATCTGCACTAACTGTCCCTCCGTCCTTGAGGAGACTATATTAGGCTACCAGTACAGGACGCCAACGCTGGCATGGGCGTTGGACGCAGGTCACATCCGCGAACGTGAAGCCCTTGTCGGGAAGAGTCTTACGCTGTTCGAACTTAAGGAACTCTCACGGGAGAAGGCCAAGTTCGTAAAGGGAAAAGAGTCCCCTGCGACTTCCGTGCCGGCTGCGTCTCCAGTGGAGGCTGCTGCGCCTGCACCTGCAACGGAAGTTGCACCTGCCCCGCCCACAGCGGTGCCGACACAGGAGGAAGAGGAACTCTTCTGGATGGTTGACCACGAGGCCCTGGCTGAGCGCGAGCGCCAGCAGCGCGAGGTAAAACAGGGTGTAACTGTGGACGACCTCCTCAAAGAAATCGGCAGGGACGAGAAGAAGAAGTTGCAGAGCTGACCCTCGTTCGCGCTTTCATGTTGGTTTGGACCCGCCCATGAACACCTCTGCGAAAGAACGCCAGGAATCGCTGGCCGCCTTCGGTCTGGTTCTCGTCGTGCTACTTGTTTATGTGCTGTGGACGGCAGTGCAGGCATTGCCCGGTCTGGGGGCGGGCGCAAGGCAGCGGCCATTTGTGCTCTCTTCGGAGGGGTTGATATTCTCAACCAGCGCATGGTTGTTAGCAAATAGTCGCCTGCTGGCCGCGGTCGTTTTCTTGCTGGGGGTAACGGCGTTTCTCGCGCGCTTCATGGTGGCGGGATGTGGACTCGCTTACATCTATGCTGATTCCCCCGCCGCAGGGATGCGCAGTGGCACTGCTTTCCTTGCTAACGCTCTCGCCATCGTCGGTCAGTGTGGCTTGGCTCTCGCAGTCGTGCGTGCGTTTGCGGCTGAGTGTGCACATACAGCTCTCGTCATGGTGATCGGCCTTCTGGCGCTGAACACCATCTGGCTGACGGCCTTGGCATTCGCTGCCGGCATGGGAAAGGATTTTGAGTATGGCTGGCTGAGGCGGTCGGCTGGATTTAGCCTCCTCATGACCATTGCACTTGTTGTTCTGGTATGGCATGAAGAGGGCACATCCGCTGCTTGGACACGCACTGCATCAGGCACCAGCCTTGCAGGCAGCACTTTGGTGCTTCTCTGCGGGCTTGATGCCGCACTCCAGTGGCGGCAGAAATCAGGCATCGGCCCCAGGGGTGCTGTGGCTATTTTGGCAGTCGCCGCCACAGTTGCCGTCATCGGCCTCCTCATCTACTATGTTGACTGAACTGGGGGAGATGGGGACGATCAGCCCTGGATGCAAGTCGTTTGTGGTTTGGACGAGGCGTGCAGCTGAAATCTACCGCTGCGGGCATGATATGGTCGCTTCCGTGCAGGAATTACGCATCCGATGAAGTGCATGATTCTTGAGCGGGTGCTCCCTGTTGCCGAACGGCCGCTGCGTGCCGTGGATAAACCCGCGCCCGAGCTTGGTCCGCGGGAACTTCTCGTCAAAGTACGTGCCTGCGGCCTCTGCCATACTGACCTGCACATTGTGGAGGGCGACATTGTTCCACTGCGGATGCCGATCATCCCAGGTCATCAGGTAGTTGGTATCGTCGCTGCCGCCGTGGACGCTCATCGGTTCCGCGTCGGCGACCGTGTCGGCATTGCTTGGCTACGCCAGACGTGCGGGACGTGCGAGTACTGCACCTCCGGCCGGGAAAATCTCTGTGTGCACGCGGAGTTCACTGGCTTACATGCTGATGGGGGCTATGCCGAATATGCGGTTGTCCACGAAGATTTCGCTTACCATCTGCCGGAAGGAGTCAGCGACTGTGAGGCGGCCCCGCTCCTGTGCGCGGGCATTATTGGTTATCGTGCCCTCAAGCGCAGTGTTGTCCGCCCGGGCGAAATTCTGGGCATCGTCGGCTTTGGCGCCTCTGCGCACATCACTCTGCAGGTGGCGCGCCACTGGGGGTGTGAGGTTTTTGTCTGGTCACGCAGCCCAGCACATCGCGAATTGGCATGTGCGTTAGGTGCTGCTTGGTGCGGCGCACCAGGCGAGCAGGCCCCTGCGCTTGTGCACGGCATGGTCTATTTCGCCCCTGTCGGCCATCTTGTGCCCGAAGCGATGCGCAATCTGCGTCGCGGTGGCACCCTGGCGCTAGCTGGGATTCATATGTCGCCACTGCCTGAGATGGCCTACGAACCGCACCTGTATTACGAGAAGACCCTGACCAGTGTTACCGCGAACACACGCTCAGACGGGCGCGAACTCCTGGAACTGGCTGCGCAAGTTCCCATCCGGCCCAAGACTGAACCTTACTCGCTGGAAAGCGCCAACGAAGCACTGCTCGCACTCAAGGAAGGCCGCGTCAACGGAGCCGCCGTGTTGGTAATCTGATCGGGACCGCCGGCAAAGCTATTTTCCCCGAACGGGCAAGTGCCTTTTCTCTTCCGCCCGTGCCAGGAGGAAGAGGAGGTCGGAGAGGCGGTTCAGGTAAACAAGAACCTGCGCATTGCGAATGGCCCCTTTCGCCCACAGGCGAACGACCAGACGCTCGGCGCGGCGGCAGACACAGCGACAGACATCAAGGAGTGCCCCCGCTTCGCTCCCGCCGGGGACGAAGAATCTGCGTAGGGTGCGGCCCAGTTTGCGCTCGGCAGTCGCGATCTCGGCCTCCAGACGTCGCACCAAGGCGGCGGTTACCTGTGTGCGCAGTCGGCCTCGGTCGCGCGGGAGGCAGGCAAGTTCCGCACACACGACGAAGAGGTCGCGCTGGCAGGCCAGGACGGAATCCCGCGTCGCCTTATGCTTGATCCGGCAGCGGGCGAGACCCAGGAGCGAATTGAGTTCATCAAGCGTGCCATAAGCTTCCACCCGTGGGTTGTCCTTGCGCACGCGGCGGTTGAAAAGTAGTCTTGTCCAACCCCTGTCGCCGGTCCTACTGGTTATGCTCATGTTAGCCTGCCAGTTAAATGCCCAGCCGTTGGCGCCAGCCTGCTTTCGGGAGCCCGCTTCCTCCCCGAGTCAGGTTGCTTCACTTTCCCAAGTGCCACTGAAAGTGTATCCTAGTTCCACCTCCGAAGCAAAGCCCTGAATGAGGAACCGCGATGCTGCCACGAGAACTGGAAGGCTGGATTGAGCAGGCGCAGGCGTTGCACCGCGAAATACCCGTCTTCGCATCCTACTTTGAATTCTACGGCTACGATTCGCTGTTCAAGGAGGGCGGCGGGGTGCAGTGTGACCTGGAGAAACTGGACGCCGCGGGGATTCGCACTTTCGGCATTGCCGTGGCCAATGGTGGGCCGGCCTATTTTCAGGTCGGGCCGGACGACTTCGAGACCGCCGGGCCGCCCGAGTGGGCGCTGGAAAACCTGCGCTGCCGCTTTGATGAGGCGATGCGGGACATTCGTCGCTGTCCGCGCGTGCGTATCGTGGCAACCGCCCGCGACCTGCAGCCCGGCCCGCCTGGGGGTGCAATAGGCCTCATCCCGCTGATCACTTGTCACTCCTACATGGTAACCCTTGATGTGATTGACGAGTTCTTCCACAAGGGCCTGCGTATCAGCCATCCGGCGGGCAGCACCTGCACGCTCTGGTGTCGCGCTGTGCCGGGAGCCAGAGTGCATGGTCGGCGTGCTCCGGTCTTCAACGAGTATGGCCGGCAGGTTGTCGCCCGCATGAATGAATTGGGCATCGTCATTGATCTGGCGCACATGACGGACGAGTCGGCCATTGAAATCATCAAGGCTTCCCACAAGCCCGTGATTGACGGTCACACCAGCAGCCGAGATGCGGTCCCCTATTGTCGCGGCCACAGCGATGCCGTGTTGCGCCTCATCGCCGACTCCGGAGGCGTGGCTGGCATCCATTTTGCGGACCACATGTACAGCCTCAAGGTATGGGGACCGAAGTACGAGATTCGCACCGATCGCGAGAAAACGCCCGGCCGCGAGCCGCGCCAGTGGGCTTACAACCGCTATCTCCTGGCTACGGTGAAAGACCCCTACGAACGCGCGCGTCTGCGCAAGAACCGCGCGGCGCAGGAAAAATTCTACCGCGAGCACGACCTGCCGCCCGACCCACAACCACCGCGGGCCGAGGACCGCATCGCCACACTCGCGGACATGGCAGACCACATTGAGCACATGATAAACGTTATGGGCGTTGAGCATGTCGGCCTCGGCGGAGATGTTAACGGTATCACGCCGCACAGTTGGCCGCTCGGGATGGATCACGTCGGCGAACTCCCTCACCTTACCGCCGAACTCCTTCGGCGCGGTCATACAGAAGGCGAACTCCGCAAGTTCCTTTGCGACAACTGGCGGCGGGTATTCGCCGAGTGCCTGCCGCCGTAGTCCCAAGCGGCAGCCCTAGGGAAACAAGCCGTGTGGAGCCAAGTGCTCACTGTGTCTGGCCTTTGTGATGAGGAGGGCTTCTCATGCTCGAGATCAAGCCATGCAATACCTACCACGCCGTTTGCACCGGGAAGGAACTTCTGCGCGGGACGGATGGAAAGACGACATTCAAGGTCTATTTCCTCGACATCGTTGGGCGCCGCGAGCCCGCGCGGACGGTTTGGGCGCAGTGTGGTATGTGCGAGGAAGACTTCCTCGCCCGCCTCGCCAAGGCGGAAGGCGTCCAAGGTGTCGGATTTGTCACTGCCTTTCCGCACGTGACCAAGGTTTTCCGCTTCGGGCCGGAGGTCGAGACCAACCTAAATGTGCGGGGATGGTGGACAAGAGACTTACGTCCCCTCAACCTCCTGCGAGGCGAGGACTATGTTGAGTTTGCCTGCCTCGCCGAGGCCCTCATCGCGGCCGACGAGTTCCAATTCTGGGCCGAGGCGGAGAGCGTCCCGGCTTATCTGGAGAAGTGGAGCAACTTCGCCGGGCACGCCATCCGCCGCCGCGACAAACTGGCGAGGTGGTGGAATGTCGGAAGAGCAGGAAAAGCGTGACAGGCGCTTGGCAAAATGGTTCAGTCACGAGGCCGCGATGCAGCGTGGCGCTGGCTACCTCTCTAATTACCCAAGCGATCCACTACCTCCATTGCCATTTCGGCCCACTCCCACAGGCGCTGGGGCTCGTTGCGGACGGTGGTGATGTCCTTGAGGATGACCTCAATGCGGCAGCCGCGCGCCTTCTCCAGCGAGGCGCGCAGTTCGCGCCGGGCAACCTCGGGACGCCAGGTGTCCGTGGCGAGAACCGCCGGGTTGGGTTTGAGTGAGAAGACGTACCTGTCGCCGATGGCTTCTGCGGCGGCAGCGACATCGGCCCGCGGGCTGACGGAAATCCGCCTTAGGCGCGGGATTGATGCCAGTATGCCTATCTTGTGGTGCAGCGGCTCGCAGCAGCCATAGCAGTTGAGGCCGAACCGTTCCAACCAGCGCCGCTCGTATTGAAGCGCGAACTCCTCGTGCATCGCCGGCGAGACCTCGGAGAAAATCTGCGCCGTCGCCGTCCCCCACAGATCCATCGGGCGCACGTGCGCGCCGTCAAAATCCGGCTGCGGCAGTTCGTCAGTGAACCCCAGCCCGCCGGAGCCGACGCGATGATAACCGTTGTTCAGGGCAAGAAGGTTCTGCGCCTCGTACTGTTCCAGGCGCGCGAGGTGCGCTGCCGTCAGGCGCTCCATGCATCCATGCAGGAAATGCGGTCGTTCAACCATGTCGGTGAACATCTCTTCAATGCCGAGCCAGCGGCAGAGGATGTCCCACGGCGCGAACCAGAACCCGCACGCCCCGCGCTTGACCACGGGAATTATCCCCTCGTAAATCTCGGCCATCTGGCAATACCGCCGCTCGCTTGCCTCTAGGTCAACCGTTATCTTCGGCATTTGAATCTTCTCAATGTCTGCCTCGGTGCGCAGGACGGGAATGTAATGGCGCGAGCCGTATCTATCGCTGGTGCGCACCGCCTTTTCCTCTATGCCGAAACCGCTATCGTGGATAACCAGTGGGCAGTAGAGGACGCCCTCCACAATCATGTCGCAGGGCATGTGCTCCCACTGGTAAAGGATGCGGCGTAGCATCCGCTCCTGATCGCGGCAGAAATCGTCGGTGCAGTGGAGGGTGAGTTCCGGCCCCATTTCGTCCCAGGGAATCTCGTTTATCCACACCAGAGGCCGGACCTTTTCCAGGCGGTTGAGGCATCGCCACATCGCCGCTTTTTCCTGATGAATCGGCAGGGCTGCCACCTCGGCAACCCGGCGTGCGAGGTCGCGCAATAGCGCACGATTAGAGGCAGGAATGACCATGGGTTGCTCACCAATTCACTTCTCGGATACTCTGAACGACGTAACAGCAAAGTGAGGCCACCCTCAGAGTTATCGGCGGGGTGCACTCAGTGTCCTTCGGAGGATGCGTTCAATGCCAGGCGCGAGGGGAGCCGGTAACCCATATTCCCAATATGACTCTACCTCGTAGCCGCCCTCCTGTTCAATCATCCGCGAGGTGGGCAGGTAGCACTGCGTTCCATTGCAGTATCCGAGAGGGAAGGTCACGCCGCCCCAGAAGTCGCGGACGAGGATGCCAAGCGCTGCCACGACCTCCGCTTCAATGCCAACCAGTTGTAATCTTTGGCCGAGTGCAACCATCTGGACAAGGATGGGCACCGCGCGTAACAGCGGCAGACCACTTTTGAGACGGGCAAGTTGCCGCGCTGCCCACAGCCGCCGGCACTCGTCCTGACTTGGGTCAGAGGCAATTTCCTCGTATGTAGCACGGCCAGGCAACCGCTGCAACGGGAAGTCCGCCGCCATCAGCCTCGCGCGCAAGCGGGGTGCCACAGCCTCCAAGTGGTCATCTAGGGCGCGCGTGACCTCCTCGGCTACTAACCGGCCGCCTTGGTGGACAGCGTGCCAACTGGCCGTGGTGAAACCACCATCGCCTGCCGTGAAGATGGGCTTAGCGTCGGCGCCCGTGCCCTGGAGGAAGAGGCTGCACGTTGTGCCGAGGTGTTCATCCAGAAGGTTCATGGCCACACCGGGATAGTCGGCGGAAATGGCGTGGCCGACTATGCTGGAAGGGTGACAGGCCACCGAAAAGAGCAGGCATATCGGTTTACCGCGCCGGTCACGGATTAGGCATAGTGGCACGTCGCGGTACACTTGGCCAGTGGGGTGGGGAGCAAATACGATTTTGCCTTGGCTAGTCGGTAGTCGCCGACTGATGGGCAGGGTCGTTTGTGTGGTGCCGGCCGACAGCGTTGCCTCGCGTGCTGTGTCCTTCGCGCGGCAGGCGGCTTCAACTGTCGCGGCTTCAATGATGGGGAAGTACAGGCGGTCCGGCTCGCAGTAATCGGCATGGTGCCAGGTGCCTGCGCCAGGCATCGGTCCCGCGTGGGTGTGCGACGTGTTCAGCAAGATCTGCTTGGGCAGGATGCCGAGCACGCGGCCGAGAACACCCTTGATTTGGTCGGCCTGCGCGCGGCTGAAAAAAAGAAGGTCAAAGCTGCAAATCAGTGCCTCCTCTTGGCCTTGCGTGAGGTGGAGCACGCGCACGAAAAGGTCGTCGTGCACAGCATGGCAGCCACTGGCGCGGTCGCGCCGGCCGAAACCGTACATGCGCGTGCCGAGTGGAGGAGTAAGGCGCACTCGAGCGAAGCCGGCCCGTATTAGGGTTTGTACTGACCTTGTCATCCTGTGCTCACTTTGTTCTCCGAAACTCAACGCCCGCGGGCAGCCTAGGTTCGGAGTAGGCGTCCGTGGCCAAGCCCCCGTGCTCGATCACATGTCTCTTCTCTACAGCGACATGTGCACCGAGGGTCACGAATGGCGTGCTCCAGGGACTTAGTGCGAAGACAGACATCATTGGTGGAGCCTAATGTTCCGGCAAACAATACGTTCTCTTGCGCGCATTTTCAAGCCCATGACGGTAGTTCCGGCCGTATGTTGCAGCTCAGGTATGAGCGCCAGCGGGCAGCGCTCTGAGGCGGGGCGTGCCCATGATTCGGGACTTGCCTCAAGCGTAAATGTGTGCTAGATTTTGAAGTGGGGACAATCTCTCGGCATGATGGGACAACTGCCGTTAGGGAGTCGGGGCCATGGGTGGGGACAGAGAACTCTTTCTACGCGAGCACCGCGCCGGACTTGAGAAACTGACAGTAACGCGACCAGACCCATTGCAGCGACATGCAGACCTTTGGGCCATGCTCCATGCCGTCGGAACTGTTCCGCCAGATTGAAAAATTGGAGGGGCAGACGCGGGCTTGGGGCCTCGCCGGTAGAGTGGGGGGCCACTTGAAGCCACTGGGCAAAAGGCGCCGGAAGGAACGTCTGCGTACACTGGCAAGAGCTGCTGATGGCAGGGATGGAGAACTACTGGTCTATATAAGGAGGGTCAGTGCAGTGCCGACGTACGAGTATCGCTGTACAAAGTGCAACAAGTCGTTTTCGGTGACGCATTCCATTACTGAGCATGAAAAGGCGAAGGTGGCGTGTCCGAAATGCAATAGTGGTGAGGTTGAGCGCACGATTACTACCTTCTTTGCGAAAACGTCAAAGAAGAGTTGAGTAACGTTCAACGGGAGCACTCGCCCGCCGGCGCATGCGCAGAGCGTAGAGGCGGGGGCGTTGGAGTGAGGTGAGAAAGAAGATGGGGGTTTGTGCGCTCTGCGGGCGTGAGGGGGAAAATATTAGCCGTGCGCTCCGCCTCTGTGCTGATTGCATTCTCAAAGACGAGCCCCAGGCACGCGACCTCGCAAGAGAGGCGCACGAACGCTCCCGCAGTAGGTTCGGACTTCCGCTTGCGCCACCCCGCGATGCGGGCGGTACATCATGCATGCTTTGTGTCAACGTCTGTCGCATCGGCGAAGGCCAGGTGGGCTACTGTGGCGTAAGGCAAAATCAAGCCGGACGTCTGGTGGGCGGTGACGTTGCTGGGGCGGCGGTCTCTTGGTATTACGACCCGTTGCCGACGAATTGCGTGGCGGACTGGGTCTGTCCCGCATCCGGGCCGGCTGGTTACCCGCAGTTCACTGACACGCGCGGCCCAGAAACCGGCTACTGCAACCTTGCGGTTTTCTACGAGGCGTGTTCGTTTGATTGCCTATTCTGCCAGAATTGGCATTATCGGCAGCAGCGAGGCTTGAGTCGGAGTCATCGGGCGGAAGAACTTGCGGCAGCGGTGAACCTGCGCACACGGTGCATCTGTTTCTTCGGGGGTGACCCCTCTTGCCAGGTGGAACACGCCCTTGCTGCGGCGAGGCTGGCCCGCGCCGAGTGCGCCGGGCGCATCCTGCGCATTTGCTGGGAGACGAACGGCTCGGTTGGTCGGCCCTGGCTGAAACTGATGGCGGAGACCTCGTTGGAAAGCGGCGGCTGTATCAAGTTTGACTTGAAGGCGTGGGATGAATCCCTGCACCGCGCCCTGTGCGGCACGTCAAACCGGCAGACCCTGGCGAACGTCGAATATGTGGCCGGATTGGCGCAACGGCGCAGCGACCCGCCCCTCCTCGTGGCTGCGACTCTTCTTGTCCCCGGCTACGTAGAGGCGTCACAGGTGGAGAAACTGGCGGCCTTCATTGCGGGAGTGGGCCGCGACATCCCGTATACCCTGCTCGCCTTCCATCCGGACTGCGAGATGATGGACTTGGAAGCAACAAGCCGGCGGCAGGCGGAAGAGTGCTTGGCGGCAGCGCACGCCGCCGGGCTGACTCGCGTGCGCATCGGCAACGTGCACCTCCTGCATTGAGCAACAGCCAGAGGAGAGGCAGTGAGTGTTTCTGCCAGGGACGAACCAGCGGGATTCGCGAAAGGCCTCGCTGATGGTCGCGTGCGCTGCAGGGCCTATCTGTGCTGCTGCGCCCTGGGCGATGGCCAGTTCGGCTACTGTTGGCGTGCGCCGCACTGAGGGCGGGGGAGTTTGTGTCGCTCTCCTATGGTCGCGTTGCTCTCCTTCACTTGGCATAGGTGGAGCGCAAGCCGCTTTTTCATTTCTTCCCCGGTGACATCGTGTTCTCCCTTCGCGGCCTGTGCTGCAACTTCCGCTGCCCCAGCTCCTATACTCAGGAAGCCTTGGGCGAGATCGGACCCCACCTGGATGCTTACTGTGTTGGCATCAAAGGATTCAGCACAGAGACGCACCGCGAGGTGGCTAACTTCTCGGACTTATGCGGAATACTTGCCAGCACAGAACATGCCCGCACCAGGTGGGGGCTGCAGGTTGAGTGTATCACCAGCGTCATCCCGACGATGAACGACAATCCGGAGGAATTGCGCGAGATTGTCCGCTGGATTGCTGCGAACCTGGGGCCGGACACGCCTTGGCACGTGACCTGCTTTGTGCCACGCGGAGAGTGCAGCCACTTGCCCTGCATAACGTAGCTACGCTGGAGAAAGCCCGTTGATTGGGGCTAGAGGCGGGGTTCCAGTTTGTTTACGTGGGCAATGTCCCTGGCTATTACGCTGCAATGCCAACTGTCCTCAGTATGGCACGATGCTAATTTGAGCGCGCTGGCCTGAAGTTGCCTAGGATGCGACTCCGCCGGGGTGCTTACCCACGGTGCGGGTTTAGATGCCGGGACGATTCCGTCGAGTCGTTCGCTGGGCAATCACCCTCAGAATATCAAAAACGGCCAGCAGGCTGCTTACTGCACCATGCCCTGGAAGCGCGTCGCGTCCCGGAACATGTTGACATTGTTGAAGAGCACGTAGTTCACCGCTTCGGGCGCACACCATCCCACAAGTCGCTTCAACTCCTCATCCGAGTACTCGTGCCGGTAGCCGCTGATGCCGTGCAGGCGATAGTATCGCACCCCCGTGGTTACTGGTTCGCTCTGAAATGGGTCCACGCAGTGCACGAGGTCAAGTTCGTAGCACAGTTCGTCAATGGCAGGGCTCTGCCAATTGCCGCGTGGTTCCCAGATGCATGTTAAGCCGCGGCGGTCAATGGACCTGAAAAAGTGGCGCATGCGTTCGCGGTTTTCCGCAGTTGGCGCGAAACTGGCAGGACACTGGAATAGAACTTTCTGCGCCTGCAGCACCAGCGCCACCTCGCAGATGGTTTCCCAGGCTTGGCGAACCAAGCCTGTCCAGCGGAATCCCCCTGCTTGCCGTTTCTCCGCCTCTCCGAGCGGCATTCGCAGACGCCGGTAGGTAGGACTCGTCGGCTCGTGCGTGATCAGCTGCCAGGCCTTGATGACAAACTCAAATTCGGGTGGGGCCTCCTCGCGCCAGCGTTCCGCCGTCTCACGCGTCGGTGGCTGGTAAAAGGTCTGCTGAATCTCTACCACTGGGAAAAGGGCGAAATAGGTAGCCCGGGCCACTGGAAAGCCGCAACAACCCACGCGTATGTCGGGCTTACGCATTCGGCCGGTCTCCCAATGCCATCCCGATCAACCACGTGGCCTGCTAGTGGGTGTAGCGTCATTAGCCTTGGAGGCGATCAGTCAGGAACCACCTTGAATACCGTGTCATGCGGACGGGCGTGACTGACCACCTTCAGCCCCACAGTCTGGCCTGCTGTTGCCTTAGCAACGGGCTGATGTTCAATCTGCATGGATTCCACTTTTTGCGTGAAGTCGCTCGTGTGGCCGCGGACGTGAATTGTGTCGCCGGTGGCTAACTCCCCGTCGGTGATTTCCACCGCCGCAACGCCAATGTGGCCGTAATAATGCATCACCCGCCCGATCTTTACCTCCGCCATTGGCCACCTCCTTTCCCGCAAGGCAATACGGGCCGCGCCCTCATCCCCGGGCTTGCCTCCGCCGCCCTTGTTATCCTACCGTCACGATCCGAGAGAAGCAAATGAAAATCAGTGCCGAGATTCCCCAAGCCGCAGCAAGAGGGCGCGGGGCCACAGATTGCGCCAGTGTGCAACTCTGCAGGGTGAAATGCCCTTCCTGTAGCAGCCCTCACTTGCGTTTAGGGCACATTGGAATAGAGGAACACGGAGCTCCTGTCGCAGGCGGGATGTAGACTGCTGGTGGTCAAGGGTGCTGAAAAAGTCGGCGCAGTTTTACCGCCTTGGGTCAGCGAAAGCCAGAAAGAACTGGCGGAGAGGCCGGGATTCGAACCCGGGGAAGAGGTAAACCCCCTTCAACGGCTTAGCAAGCCGCCGCTTTAGGCCACTCAGCCACCTCTCCGCTGATCACGACACCCATTATATGCGGAACCGGCTGGAAATGCCACAGAAAATCCAGCCTTCCTGGACGAATCAGAGGAGAACTGCGCCAGCAGTGGGTCAGGCGGGACGACGACCGTCGCTGACCGCCTGCGACGGCGGAGTTAGAAGTTTGAGGAAGGCGGTCATCCCGCGCACGACCGCCTCCGGTGCTTGGTCCTCCTTGGCCGAGCGCAGCCGCGCCTCCAAGCGTCGCCGCAGCCGGGCGAAGGTGCGGTGGGCGAGTCGGCGGCCAGTCCGTCGGTCTAACAGCCGCTCCGCTGCATAGGCCGTCAGCATCCGCGCTCGGTCACTCACACTCATGCCGGGCAGGAAAAAGAAGTTCAACTGAACTAGGTTCCGTGCGATTTCCTGCTCACTGAGGGGGCTGCCGCGTTCCACGCGATCGGTGTCAAGGAAGTAGAGCCGCGGCCGGCCGCTGACGCCGGGTCGCCAGAGGATGTTACTGAGCCGCATCCCGGCGTGATGCAGTTCCGCTTGGTGCATGCGACCGACGGTGTGGCCCAGTTCGCGCATAAGGAGGCGCTTTTGTGCTAACTCAGCTCGTGTCGGGTGCGCCGGGAATGAAGCCAGATAGTCTGATACCCGCTGCGCCCCCTCGATCTCCTTGGTTATGATGAACGAGCGCGACGGTTTCAGTATCCCGTGTGGCGGTTCCTCACCGTATGCGACCTGAGGTGCGGTGAGGATGCCGACACGCTGCAACTTCAGCGCACCATCCCACGCCCGCGCCGCCTTGGAACCACGAACGCGGTCCTTAAGCGGATCGCACCAGTGGCGCGCCCGGAACTCCTTCCAATACAGCACCGGCCGACCACCGCCGCGCTCAACGCGCATCACCACTGCCTGACGCCCCTCGTGGACAATGCGCACGTTCGGCAACGCGCGGAGTCCTGCCTCATCCAGCAGCATCAGTGCCTCAAGTTCCGAATCCTCATACCCGGGCCAGATGCGGACGCGGAATCTTCCGACGGTTTTCATCAAGTACTGGTCGGACCGCATGGCCACTCTCCGGCGCCCTGTCCCATCTTACGTAACTCGTAGTCTATCACGTGCTGGCGGCGGCGTCAAATAACCCGATATTTTCCTTCCGCCATTCCTGAACTTGCGCACGCTACAAGCGCCTGGCGCGGGGCGGATACTGGCTCACTCTAATCATCGGCAGTTGTTGCTAGTCCCCCAACAATTCCTCCTACGATTTGTTGCCTCGGCGATGCCACCAGCACGGGGACCGAGAGCCCCGACTGAGATGGGTTTGCGATCATCCCACTGCTCCCTTCCGCTCTGCGGCAGCACCACGGGTATCTCCTTAGGGCAACTCACGTTGCAGCCGTGCCTCAATTTCATCGGCCAGATGTGCTTCGCCCCTCTCGCGGGCGGCGGTAGCCAAGCGGCGCAGATTGCCCACAGCATACGGATGTGTCGGCTCAATCTGCAACGTTTCCCAGAATGCTTCGGCTGCCTCGCGCCATCTATTCGCGCGTGCCAGCGCGATCCCCAAGTTGTTCCACGCCTCTGGATAGCAGGCGCGGGCGCGTATGGCTTCGCGGTACGCAACTATGGCCTCCGACAGTTGTCCCCGCCGCGCAAGGAGGTTTCCCAGGTTGAAGTGCGCCTCAGCGAGGCTCGGGTTAAGTTTGAGCGCGAAGCGATATTTTTCCATCGCTGCCTCAACTGCGCCGGACTCGGCAAGCAGGTAGCCCCAGTTAAAGTATGAGCCGGCAGCCTTTGCCCACCGCGGATAAACGGAGATATTCGCCACCAGGGCCGTGGCGATAGCCACTATGCCGGCAATGGCCAGCGTGCGCCACTGGTGCCGGCGCACAGCCGTGACGGCCTCCACTGCGCCCCCACCCGCAACGAGCGTGAGAATAGGCACTAGCGGCAGCCGATATCGGGCGAAGATATAGAAAATGACTATGCTGCCCGCAAGGGCCAGTGCCAGCGCGAAAAAGATGCCCAACTCGCGCCGCTGTCGCCAGGTGAGGCAGACGCCCGCAGCTGCCAGCGGCAGGAGCACTCCGAAATGCCACACGCTGCCAAGCGCGCGCAATAGCCACGCCCACTCTTGGTAGAAATAGTAATCCTCTGCGTCGGGCATCTCGTAGGCGTTGGCCACCAGCAAAACTTTCTTGCCCACCAGCCGCAACCAGCGGCCGGGGTTCGCACGGATGAACGCGCACGTCCGACTCATCCAGTAACGTGAGACTTCGCCCGGAGTCAGTTTTCGCCCCAGCGCCTTTTCCGCCAGCATGGTGGCGTCCTGCCGCTCGAAGCGCGGGTTACCCCGTCCAGGCCGCAGGGGGACGTAGGTTCCGTCCGCCTCCGGGCCGTTGCCGATGTAGAAATTGGGCCCCATCTGCGCGGTCGTGAGGGCAAACTCGCCGCCTACCGCCAGATTCCGTAGGCCGACGGGAAGCAGGATGAGAAGCACCCCGCCCATGACCGCGGTGGCAATGGCGGCACGCCATCGTAGCTGTAGGGTACGTGGAGTCACCAACACCCAGGCCACGAGTACCGGAATCATCGTCAGTGCGTTCTCGCGTACCAGCGATAGGAGGCTGACGACAGCACCCAAACTGAGCCAGAGAGACAGGTTCCTTGCTGTCGGAATTTTCCACCCCGCCGGTGTCGTCCCGTCTTCCTGTTGCTGGGTTGAGACCACCAGCAGGTAGAGGAGGGCCGCCATCAGGAAGAGGGCCAACGCCTCCTTCTGGAGGACGCCATCAAAGAAAATCGCCGGGGCATAGAACGCCAGCATGAACCCGGCGACAATGCCGGCAGCGCAGGAGAAGAGCCGCCGCCCCGCCAGATAGGTGAGGACGCAGGCGCCGCTGTTGAGCACGGCCTGCACCACGTAAATAACGGGCACATGTGGGCCGCACAGCAGGCGAATCGCCGCGACGAAGTAGGGATAGAGAGGCGCCTGGTAGAAGACCTCCTGGCCCAGCCAGCCTCCTGACGCGATCTGCCCCGCCCAGTCCCAGTAACTGCGGCCGTCGCTGATGGGGCAGTTGAAGAAAGGCACCGGCGCGAACTGGGCCACGCAGACCAGACGCACGGCAAGGGCGCATAGAAAAATGGCCAGGCCCCACAGCAACGCCACTCGCCGCGACTCAGTCATCCTGCTCCCACCTCATCCGGCCCCGCTCGACTTGCGGGTGCGGCCCCACCCCCACATACGGCGGCGCCGCCACGCAACCGCAAAAGAAAGTCTCACCGAGATACAGGCGCAGCAGCGACGAGGGCGGAGCCAGAATACGATCGCGTGGCCTCGTCGTGATGCGAGCGTGCAACAGCCGCTCCTGCCTGTGAGCCCTTCGGACGACGAGCCGCTCATTGCGGCGTTGGCGGTTGAAGAAACCGCCGGGCGGATACCTACGCCCCCGTCGCCCGGCCGAGAAGATAAGCCACCCATGGCAGAGTGTCAAGCGAGACCGGGGCGGTCGTAATCTTCACGTAACACTGCGGGAGAGCGAGGATGGCGGCGGGGATTGGTGAGCGAGGGGTGAAGCGGGCCATTGCGACTGGGCGCGAAATGGCCAGATTGCTTACAACCGTTGACTCCCGGATACCCCTATGTTAACATAACAATAAGGAATGACCCAAACGCCCTTAGCTCAGCTGGTAGAGCAGCGGATTCTTAATCCGCGGGTCGAAGGTTCGAATCCTTCAGGGCGTACCAGATAAGAAGCGCGCGGAATGTCCCCCAAATCGGCCTTCCGCGCGTTTTCCCGCGTGCTTCCTTCCGCCCCACTCGGCGGGAATCGGTCAAGTCGGGATGTGCCTCCTCCTGCGTTCCAGGCAAGCAAATTCAGAGTCGGGAGACCGCCTCCTGCACTGCTATCCAGGATGCCGTGCACCCTCGCGGGCGCACTGGGGTACGAGAGAACTGCGCTCGCACCGGTGCGCTGTCACCACTCGAGGACCAAGTAACCCAGGTAGGGGACGACGTCTGCCGACTGCGTGGTCCAGCGGCAGCGGTTGCCGTGCATTTTCACGGGCCGCGGCGCGGCGAGTGGGCGAAGCAGGTGCGCACGCACTCCTCTTGCGGGCGGGCGAGGAATCATGACCTGGGGCGACGCGGCATCTGGAGACCCGTTAAAAACCACGAGAACTCCTCGGTCTCCGGCAGCAAACTGGATGGGCATGAGGTATGGGCCGCCGGTAACGAGTGGCGCGTCAAAGTGTCTCTTCGCGAGAAATCTTACAGCGCGGTGAAGCAGCGCCTGACGGTGATATGAAGCGCTGGCGTTGCGTGCGGGGTCGGGCAGCGCATGGACGATGACGCGTCCGCTGCGATGATTACGGAACGCGACCATGCCGGCCCCGACCGTCTTCCGTTCGGGCGTGATGACCCTGGTCCAGACCGAAGCGCCAGAGCGGGGTCGCAACACTGCGAGCCGAGGCGACTTGTTGATGTTGAGTAAGTGCCCCACCGGCGCACCGTGACAGCCGGCGAGGACCTCTTCCAGCGCGTAGTTGTGCTCCCACCGCGAAAGCCAACCGCAAAAAGTGATGCCGATGTCCCGCCCATAACCACGTCGGCACAAGACTTCCGCCGCGGTGGCATCAAGCATGAGGCCGTTGGAGAGCATGGCGCGCAGTTCGGTGTCATCGAACGCCCAAGCGAGTGGCCCGAATAGCGCATTCACCTCGCGCATCTCGTGGCAAACCGGGACGCCATAGCGGAGGAGGAGTTGCCCGGCGGGAAATGAGGAAACGTCCAATTCGGCCAGGCTCTTGCCCTCCGCCGTCCAGACGCGCTCTGCTACATCCTGCCGCCAGGGGAGGCCAACCCCGTGCGTGGGGAGGGGCGGCGAGAAGCGGCGAACTATCCATTCCAGCGCCGGGCGGGAGAGGTCAAGCATCCGGCCAATTCCCGGCTCGCGATTTGCCGGATTCGCGGCGAAGGGGAACAAGTCAAGTAGCAGCGCATCCGAGCCAAAGAAGAGACACAGCGCCATCTGCGCCCAGGTGAGGCTGTCGGACTTAGCCCAGTTGGTGAAGGGATAGTTCTCAATTTCGGGGGCAACCTCGCAGCCTGCGGGTCGCAGCGAGCGTTGCTGGCCAAGCATGAGGATAGCATGGCCCATCTCCTTGCCGAGGTAGTCGTCGCTGCCGTAGATGCTGGGCCGGTGTGCGACCTCACCCGCGATGCTCAGCGCCGCGAACAGACGCTGCCAGTCGCGCCCTTCAACGCTGTGGGTGCTGGGGATGGAACTCATCAGGCCGAGTTTCGTCCTGGTCGGCGTGTTGACGGAGACCGCGCGCGCCAATCCCTCGGCGGCCTCAAGTTGCAGTTCCCGCCAGGTCGCCAGCCACAGCCTGCGCCAATGGTGCGGCCGGCCGGGCCGGAGGATGTTCGCTATCACCTCGCGACGGGTGACCTTACGGCCGACCTTGGCAGCGAACCTGGCGAGAACCTCCGGCTCGAACCCGCCACCCCAAGTCAACGGCTTGTGGTTATGGTAGCGGAAGTCATCTTCAACCCATATGACGCGGAATCCCAATCGCGCAAAACGGGCGTACTGATCGCGTATGTACTTCTGCCAGACAGGGTCTGCAAAAGAGGCACACGCGCGACTCCGCTCGCCGAGGGGGGATACCATCGGCCTGAAGGCACGGTCGCGAGGAAAGCGGCGGCCGTAATCCCCGTGAAGGACAGTAGCCCATGGGTTGAGGCTGCAGACCAGCCCGGCGGCTTCCAAGATCCGTTTGGCACGGCGGACAGTCTCAAACCAGCGGTCCTCTTCCGCACGCGAGAGCAGCCCGTTGTTCCACTCCTCGGCGGCGTAGAACAGCACTACTTCCTCGATGCCATGGGCGCGACAGAATGCGGCGAGGATACGCGCGTCACGCTCGACATTTCGGCCGGGGAGAATCTGGAAGCGCAAGTGATAACGCAATGGCCGGTTCGCGGGTGTACGCATGATTTCTGCCTCCGTCCGGGTGGCGCTATGGGCGGCGAAACGGCCACAGTCCTCGGTCTCCCGCCCGCTCGTCGCCGATTGTAACGAACCACGGATGCTTCAGCAACGGCCACACTGTGGAGGCGGTGGGATCAGACCTACCGCACACCCGGAAGGCACTCCGCCGCCTGCGGGGGAGCCTTCGGGCGCACTTTGCGCCTCCTGCGCAACGCTGTAGAATACGAAAAGGCATGGGCAGTTGATGTCCGCGCGAGGAGTGAGGAAGGAGAGGTGGCAATGGCCGAGCCAAGGCCAGCAGGCAGGGCGAAACTCTTCGTCGGCGTTCTTGCCGCGCGGGCAGAGTTACTGCCCCTTTGCCGTGCGCGACTGGAGGAAGCTTTCGGCCCGGTGGATGAGGCCAGTGAGGTGATGCAGTTCAACTTCACACGTTATTACGAGCCTGAGATGGGGCCCGCCATTCAGCGGCAGTTCTTTGCCTTCGCGGAACTCATCCGGCCGGATTTCCTGTCAGAGGTCAAGTTGCGAACTAACCGAGTGGAGCGAGAGATTGCCGAGGTGGTAAGAGCTGTGCCCCGGCCAGTAAACCTGGACCCCGGCTACCTGACGCTGTCAAAGGTGGTGCTGGCGACGATGAAGGACCATGCGCACCGCCTTTATCTGTGCGCGGGTGTCTACGCCGAGGTGACGCTCTACTTTTGCCGGGGCAAGTGGGAGCCGTGGCCGTGGACCTATGCCGACTATGCGTCCGAGGCGTATCGGACGTTCTTCAGCCGTGTGCGCGAGCGGTTCAGGTTGCAGTTGCGGAGCGAGCGCGGCGGCCTGCCGTTCCTGGAACGGGGCGGGGAGATGTCGTAGAATATGCTGCCCGGGCTGCGGCGACCTTATGCAGGGAAAAAAGAGCATCTTTCACAAGCGATACAAGTGGGTTTGTCCGTGCTGCGGCAGGGCTCGGATGCAACGGCTGCAGCGGAGCAGCGGAGAAATAGAAAGGATGTCTACTGTGAGTGATGTTTCGGCAGCGTTTGAGACGACGCTGGTGATGTTGAAGCCTGACGCAGTACACCGGCGTCTTGTGGGCAAGATTCTGGCCCGGTTTGAGGAAAAGGGCCTGCAACTGGTCGGGCTGAAGATGGTGGTTCTCCCGCGCGAGGTGGTGGAGGAACACTATGCGGTCCACCGGGGGAAGGATTTCTACGAGCCGCTGGTTCGGTTCATGAGTGAGAAGCCGCTGGTGCTGTTGGCGTTGCGAGGCAAGGATGCGGTGCGCATCGTCCGCAATCTGGTTGGCGCCACCTTCGGGAGCCAGGCCGCCCCGGGCACCATCCGTGGTGATTATGCCGTCAGCAACCGCTTCAACCTCGTGCACGCCGCTGACTCGCCGCAGACTGCGGCCCGCGAACTGGCTCTGTTCTTCAAACCGGGCGAAGTGATCGACTACAAGTGCAGCGACCTCGGCTGGCTATATGACCTCTCCACTGGCAGCGTAGTATAAGCAAGACGCGCCCTTTGTAGCGACGGAGAAGTAGGGGAAAATCTGCGCGATTTGGCGGTCGCGGTTGCGTTTAAGATGAATGGAAGGCGCGCCGGGCATCCGGATGAGGCGATGAACGACCGTGAGTTGATGCTGCGGGTCAGCGCAGGCGACGGCGCGGCCTTTGACCTCCTGGTGGAGAGGTACCGCGACCGCACCGTCAACTTCCTCTATCGGATGACTGGCAACGCTGAGGAGGCGGAAGACCTGGCGCAGGAAGCGTTTCTCCGGGTTTACAAGGCGCGAAAGAAATATCAGCCCGTGGCCGAGTTCTCCACCTGGCTCTATCGTATCGCATACAACCTGGCAGTGAGCCATTACCGCCGGCGAGGCCAATGCCAATTGGGGTCGTTGCCGGATTTGCCTTCGGCCAATCCTGGGCCGGATGCCTGCCTGACGTCGGCAGAGGTCATGGAGCAGGTGTGGAAGGCGCTGGACGCTCTTCCCCCCGGCCAGCGAACAGCACTGGTGCTGACGCGGCTGGAGGGATGCTCATACGCCCGCGCCGCTGAGGTGATGAACACGACCACCGCAGCCATCCGTTCTCTGGTAGCGCGCGCTCGTGAGACTCTTCGGCTTCGGCTGCGTAACGTTATTGAGATCGCACCTGCGAGCGAGGCTAAGCGATGAACTGTGAACGGGTGAAGGATTTGCTTGCGGCGTATCTTGACCGGGAATTAACTGAGGCCGAGACGTGCGAGGTTCACGGGCACTTGGCCGGGTGTGCGGCGTGCCGCCGACTCCTCGAGGAGATGCGGGCGGTGGATGTGCTGTTGACCGCCTGCCCCACAATGCGCGCATCGGCGACCTTTGAGAGGAAATTCCGCCACCGCGTGCAAAGGCATCGGCATTTCGTCGTGTTCTGGCGCCCGCTGCTGCGCGGGGCGGTGGCAGCGGCTGCCGTGCTCTCTCTGGCGGCGGCAGTGTGGTTGATGGCCGCGGTTCCGGAGAAAGCAGAATCGCCTCTGGCGTTGCCCGATCTTGATCTGCTCACCGACCCCTCATTTTTGGGAACGGAAAGATACGGATATGAGCGCGTGTTTCCGGGCGCAGCCGTCGTGGAGGTGCCCATCTTCACGCCGGTCGTGGAGAGAGGAGGTGTATGATGCGATGGCTTTGGGTTGGACTTCTGGCTGGAGCAATAGGACTGGTCTGGCTTGGGGTGGCAAGAGGTGGTGAGGGACAAGAGGCTATACCCGCCGGAGGCGAGCGCCTCAAGGCCGCGCGCGAACATCTGAAGAATCTTGGCCCCGATGAACGTCGGCGCCTACTGGAACAATGGCGCAGGGATGTCGGCGATCCCGAAGGGCGGCCGTCAGTGTTGGGGGGCGGGTTTGCCATGCGCTTCCTCAACGAGAACGAGGAGTTCATCCGCGAGCGTGGCGAACACCAGAAAACCATGCGTGCCATTGAGGAAGAATTGCGCGCGTTGCACGAGGCGGTCGGACCGAAATTGCGTGACCCCAACATTCCGCGCGAGGAAAAGCGGCAGATCATCGCCGATACGCGGGTCAAGGCGCGTGCTCTCCTGGGCAAAATCCTGGACGAAATGATGCGCCACCAGAAGGCCGTCAACGACCTCTTCGTCAAGTACCGCGAGCAAATACTTGACAGTGCCAGTGAGATGGTATTCCGCGGGCCTGCTGCTGGCGGTCCGGGGCCACAGCCCGGCGACGCGCCGGGGGGTAAGCGTCGCCTGCGCCCTGGGGAGGATGCGCCACCGCCGCCTCCGCCACCGATGCCCTAAATTGGGGATGGTTGTCCTCCAGCGTTCCTTTGTGCTGGGGCGAAGAGGCCCCCAGGGGGTTCATTGGGCCCAATCTCAGGGACCGGCATCGCGCTCGTGGTGTCGGTCTTGACAGTTGCCACAGGGCAGTCTAGACTCTGCTGCCACGGGCGACTCATCTGGGTGTCCACTAATCCCGTACTCTCAGGTGAGAGACAACACATGCCGGAGATGGTCGTAGAGAACCTGGTTAAACGCTTTGGCTCTGTAATGGCGGTGGACCATGTGTCGTTCCGGGTGGCCGACGGCGAGTTTTTCTTTCTCCTGGGTCCCTCCGGCTGTGGCAAGACGACGTTACTGCGTTGCATCGCTGGCTTTCTCACACCTGACGAGGGGAAGATTTGCGTCGGTGGGCAGGACATTACGCGTGAGCCGCCCTGGCGCCGCAACACCGCCATGGTTTTCCAGAACTACGCACTCTGGCCGCACATGACGGCGCTGGAGAACGTGTGCTACGGGCTGGAATTGCGCGGCCTGCCGCGCGCCGAGTGCGACCGACAGGCCCGCCAGGCACTCAGCCTGGTGCGCATGGAGGAACTGGCCGACCGGCGGCCGACGCAACTTTCCGGTGGTGAGCAACAGCGTGTCGCATTGGCGCGGGCTCTGGCGGTGCGGCCCAGCGTTCTGCTGTTGGACGAACCGTTGAGCAACCTGGACGCCAAACTCCGCCTGGAAATGCGTCAGGAACTCCGACGCATCCAGGCGGTTACTGGTGTTACCACCATCTACGTCACCCATGACCAGAAGGAGGCACTTTCCATGGCGCATCGCACTGCGGTCATGGTGGCGGGCCGCGTTGTCCAGATCGGCACGCCGATGGAGGTATATCGCAGGCCAGCAAGTCGGTTCGTGGCTGAATTCATGGGACAGTCAAACCTGATTCCGGGGCGTGTTACTGCCGTTGGCGAGCTGGGGGCTCCAGCGCGCATTTCGACCAGTTTGGGAGAGCTGTTGGCGCTGCCCACTGGGGAATTGATGGCCGGGCAGAGGGTGACTTTGTGTATTCGTCCCGAATCGCTGGTGCCTTTGGCAGAGACGTGCAGTAGCAACGTGGTGGCGGAGAGCAATTGCTTCGTGGCACGCATTGAGGGTGCCATCTATCTCGGTGACGCGCAGGAATGCACGCTCCTCGCCGAGCCGCGGGACGGTGGTGCCCCCGTTACGCTGCGCGCCTCCATCCCTAACCCGCGCGGGGAGGCTGGGGCGGTACCATTCGGCGGTGGGCAGGCCCATTCGGTGCGTTTTTGCGTTGCCCCAGAGGATGTAATGGTGCTGCCAGAGTAGTTGGGCGTCCGCTGGCCGGCTCATTTGCTTGCAGTAGTGAACGCAACCTTGCGTCGCGAAGGTAGCCCTCACTATAGTGGCCGCGCCCAGTGGGGCAAGAGGGACACTACATGCCAGCGCCAGAAGATGAACGCTTAGCGCGACTACTGCTGCAATTGGGGGTCATGCGCCGCGAAGAGATTGAGCAGTGTGTCCGCAACCTGGCACGCCTGGAACGTGAGGGACAGCCGCGTTCACTGGGCGAACTGGCCGTGGAGATGGGGTATCTGGAACGCGAGGACATGCTCGCCCTCGACCGCATCTTGCAGACCGCGGCCAGGCGCGCTGCCGCGCGTGCCCCCGCCCCGCCTGGGGCGAACGTGGCCAAGCCGGAGCCGGTGATTCCCTCACCGCGAGAACTTGGCGACATCGTCCATCTCCTTCCCGAGGTTGAACTGTACTGCGCCAGTTGCGGGGAAGTGATTCTGGAAGAGACCTTGCTGGAGAACGGCGTGCGGCGCGGACGCGATGGGTTCCTTTGTCCGCGTTGTGCCCACCAGGACCTGCGGCCGGGGGAGGTGTTTCACGGCTTCCGTATCACGCGCCGATTGGGTACAGGACGTCTGGGGCCGACCTACAGTGCCCGCGACCTGGCCCACCGCTCCGACGTTGCTATCAAGTATCTGCCGGAGAGGCTTTTTCGTGGCGGCGTGGAGCAACGCCACTTCCAGGAGGCCGCGCAGCGATGCACTGCGCTAGCGCATCCCCGCCTTGCGCGCCTTGTCCGTGTCGGGCGCGCCGGACGCGACTTCTTTATCGTTCACGAGTACGTGTCAGGCGTGCCCCTGGTGGATTACGCCCAGGGCCAGAGCCGCAAGGCAATCGTATGCCTCTTGACAGAAGTCGCGGAGGGGCTTGAGGTGCTGGCGCGCTCCGGAGTGTGTCACGGTGAACTGCGTCCGCGCAAGATCATGGTCGGCCAGGATGGGCACGTGCGCCTGCTCGACGCCGGTTTGCCCGCGCCGCGTTTTTTCAAGGTCGTACCCCTGCCGGACGATGAGCGTTTTCTTGCCCCTGAACTCAAGGATGGGAAGGGTACGGAAACGCTGGCGAGCGACATCTACGCCCTTGGGGTGATGATGCATGAACTTCTCTGCCGCCACCCGCAACCGATGCTGCAGACGATGGAATCGGGCCGCGCCACAGAACTACATCCGCGACTCATGACCTTGATCCAGAGCATGACCTGCCCGTCGTTGCCTGTGCGGATGGGTATTGGCCGGAATGTCAGCGAGGAACTCCGCCGCATTATTGCTGAATTGTCCTGAGATGTGGTGTGTCCGACGCGTTTGACTCCCCCGGGCAACGCTGCTAGACTTCATTTAGCCTCGCGGGGTAGCATGTTCCCGTCGTGGTGGTGACACGAAGAAATGCTGGGGAGCGGAGGCGCAGTACATGCGATATACGGTGGCGGAAGTGGCCCTGATTGCCGGTGGCGAACTCCACGGTGATGCCAGCGTCGTCATCACTGGCGTCGCCAGCCTGGAAAGTGCGCGGGCAGGCGACCTGACCTTTGCCACCAGAGAGCACCTCGTGCGTGCCGCTAGCACCGCCGCTTCGGCCATCGTCCTCCCTCAGGTCGTACCCGCATTGCGGATTCCGCAAATTGTGACTGCCCACCCCTACCTCGCCTTCTCGCGGTTCCTGCGCGAGGTTGAGCGCGAACGGGCCGACCTGCCCCAGGGTATCCATCCCACTGCTGTCGTGGATCCCACCGCCGCCCTCGGCCCGGAGGTTGCGCTGGGTCCATGTGCCGTTGTCGGAGCCCGCGCGTGCATTGGCGCCCGTAGCAGGATTGGTGCGCATGTGGTCATCGGTGCTGATTGCACACTCGGCGAGGATGTCCTCATCTACCCGAACGTCACCATCCGCGAGCGCGTCCGCATCGGCAATCGCGTCATCATTCATTCGGGCACCACCATCGGTGGCGACGGCTTTGGCTACATCCAGTACGAGGGACGTCACGTCAAGGTGCCGCAGGTGGGCACGGTGGAGATTGGCGACGACGTTGAGATCGGCTGCAACTGTACAATTGACCGGGCGACGATGGAGAAGACCGTCATCGGGCGTGGGGTCAAGATGGACAACCATTGCCACATCGCCCACAACTGCATCATCGGAGAGGACTGCCTCCTGGTGGCCTACGCCCGCATTGGCGGTGGCACGATACTTGGCAAGGGAGTCCTGCTCGCCGAGGACGTGGGCGTCACCGACCACGTGAAACTGGGCGACGGCTGCATCATCGGCGGCACTGGCAAAGTCTCCAAGGATGTGCCCGCTGGCGCCATCTGGTGGGGTAACCCAGCCCAGGACATCAAGCGCGAGAAGCGCGAGCGCGCTGCCCTGCGTCGTCTGCCCGAACTCTTTGAGCGCGTCAAGGAACTGGAGAAGCGGCTCAAGTGAGTTCAGGCCAGCACCTCCCGATTTTCCTGCCGAAGGACTGCGTGCAATGCTGACCGCGCGCGCAAACACCAGGAACCTGTTCTTGCGGAAGCCTGCCGAGCGTGTTGGCCTCATGGACAACATCTGGGGCGACACGCTGCGCAAGTGGATGGCCCAGGGCTATCCGGCGCGGCGGGTGCGCAAGACGGTCAAAGAGCGCGTCTGCGGTAACGGCAAATGGGAGGAGCGGGAGGTGGAGAAGGAGGTAACCGAGCCGGCGGTGGACCCGGCCGAGCACTTCGGCTTTGACATGATTGGAGTCGGCGGCTGGTTCCACATGCTGCCACTGAAAGGCCCGCAGGAAATCGTGGAGGAGACGGAGGAGTGGATTATCCGGCGCAATGGTGCCGGCGCGGTGCTGAAGTACTGGAAACACAAGTCGGGCACGCCCGAGCACATAGACTTCCGCATGACCAGCCGCGTCGTCTGGGAGCGCGACTACCGCCCCCACCTGCTGCACCTTGACCGCGAGCGCGTCAATATCGCGGGCGCAAGGGAAGCCCTTGCCCGGCGGCGACGGCAGGGCTACTGGACCTTCTACGGCCACCTCTTCATCTGGGAAAACCTGCGCCAGAGCCTCGGCGATCTCTGCCTCTACGAGAGCCTGATCCGCGACCCCGGCTGGATCCACGATTACAACCGCGTGCACACCGACTTCTACAAGCGGCACTACAAGTTGCTCTTTGATGAGGCGGGCGTTCCGGACGGCATCTGGATGTATGAGGACCTCGGCTACAAGGATCGCCTCTTCTGCTCGCCGCGGCTGCTGAGCGAACTCATCTTCCCCTACTACCGCGAGGTTGTAGATTTCTTCCACTCCTACGGCCTGCCAGTGGTCCTGCACACCTGCGGCAGCACGCGGGAGGCGCTGCCGCTTATCGTGGAGGCGGGTTTTGACGGCCTCAACCCCATGGAAATCGCGGCAGGCAACGACCCGCTGGAATACGCCGACAAGTACGCCGACCGGCTAGTCTTCATCGGCGGGTTTGACAAGCGCATCCTGGAGACCCATGACAAACGCCTGATTCGCCGCGAGGTCAGCCGCTACATGCGGGCGATGAAGGCGCGCGGTGCGCGCTTCGTCTTCGCCAGTGACCACTCCATCTCCACCAACACCGACTACGAGGACTTCAAGTATATGGTGGAAGTGTATCGCGAACACATGAGGTATTGAGGCCCGGCCCAGACTGACAGGAATGCCATGCCTAGAGAAACGATGACACCGCGAGAGCGCTGGCTCGCCGTCCTCCGGCGCGAGAAGCCGGACCGTATCCCGATGGATTATTGGGGTACCGCCGAAGCGACTGCCAAGGTCATGAAGTATCTGGGGGTCAGCAGCGTTGAGGAGATGGACCGGCGTCTGCACATTGACCGGCCGCTCAACGTTGCTCCCCGCTACATTGGACCCCCTCCTCCTAAAGGTGCCGACATCTTCGGGGCGCGTTACCGCAAGGTGGGATATGAGGGTGGAGTGTATTCGGAGTGTATCTACCACCCGCTGGCCCAGTACGAGTCAGTGGCGGAGATCGCCGCCAACTACCGCTGGCCGAGCGCCGACGATTACGATTTTTCACAAATTCCCGCCCAGATAAAGGGACAGGACCACCGCCCAATCAGGGGGGGTGGCTCTGAGCCATTCCTCATCTACAAGAACCTCCGGGGGCAGGAGCAGGCCTTTATGGACCTAGTGCTCCATCCCGACATCGTGCACTACTGTCTTGATCACCTCTTTGGCCTGGCCTACGAGACGACCCGGCGCATCTACGAGGCCATCCCCGGCAAGGTTACCATCTCCTACGTGGCCGAAGACTTGGGCGGACAGGAGGACTTGATGCTGAGCGTGACACACATACGCGAATTCCTCCTGCCGCGAATGAAACGCATGATTGACTTGGTGCATCAGGCTGGGGCATACGTCTTCCACCACAACGACGGTGCCTGTCGCCGCATACTCCCGGACATGATCGCCCTAGGGATAGATATCCTCAACCCCATCCAGTGGCGTTGTAAGGGGATGGAACGCGAGGCGCTCAAGCGCGATTTCGGCGACAAGGTCATCTTCCACGGTGGCGTGGACAATCAGCGCACGCTGCCCTTTGGCACCGTGGCAGATGTCCGGCGCGAGGTCATTGACAACCTGCGGATTCTTGGTCGCGGTGGTGGTTACATCCTCGCCCCTTGCCACAATATCCAAGTCATCAGCCCGGCAGAAAACGTTGTGGCCATGTATGAGACGGGATACGAGGAGGGGTGGGTAAGTTAGAGACCCGCGCGCCGCGCAGTTTTAACCCCCTCGGCTAGCACTGCCGCGAAGTCCCCCACCTTGCGGCGCAATGTCGCGTGCGAGCGACCGGCATTTTCCGCAATGACTTGGACAATAGCGCTGCCGACAATGACGCCGTCGGCTATCTGCGCCACCGCCCGTGCCTGCGCCGGCGTGGAAACGCCGAAGCCGACAGCCACCGGTGTCGCGGTCATAGCCTTCACCTGCGCCACGTGCTCACGCAAGTCGTCGGGCAGCCGGTCGCGCGCGCCGGTAACGCCCGCAACGGAGATGTAGTAGATGAAGCCGGTTGACTCGGCGACGATGCGCCGCACTCGCTCTGGCGGCGTGGTCGGCGCCACGAGGAACACCGTGCAGAAGTCACGCGCCCGCGCCGGTGCGATAACCTCGGCAGCTTCCTCCACCGGCAGATCGGGGATAATGACGCCATCGGCCCCAGCTGCGCTTGCCTCCGCAACGAAGCGCTCCGTCCTGCGCCGTGAGATGATGCTGTACGACACCATGGCGAGAATGGGAATTTCACTGCGTTTGCGCAACGCGCGCAACATCACAAATATGCTATCCACTGTTGTCCCTGCTGCGAGCGCCCGGCTGAACGAGTTCTGGATAGTCAGCCCGTCGGCAATCGGGTCAGTGAACGGAAAGCCGAGTTCAATAAGGTCCGCGCCGCGCCGTTCCAACTCCAGGATAAGTGCGCGAGTGGTTTCCAAATCCGGGTCGCCGGCAGTAATAAACGGCATGAAAGCCGCCTGGCCCCGCACCCGCAATCCGGCGAACCTCGCCACCACGCGGTTGGCCATCAGCGTTCCCCCGCGATGGGCGTGGAGTCGCCCCGGCCCCGTGCCTCCAGCAAGCGTGCCACTTCCTGGCAATCCTTGTCGCCGCGCCCGGACAGGCAGATGACCACCACGCTGTCCCGCGTCATGTCCGCGCAATATTTCTGCGCGTAAGCGAGGGCGTGCGCTGATTCCAGCGCTGGAATGATGCCCTCCAGCCGTGCCAGGAGGCAAAAGGCGTCCAGCGCCTCCTCGTCGGTGACCGCGACATAGGTGGCCCGTCCGCGCTCCTTGAGATAGGCGTGCTCCGGGCCGACGCCCGGATAGTCGAGCCCGGCACTCACGGAATGCACCGGCAGCGTCTGGCCATCCTCGTCCTGGAGGACATAGGATTTGCTGCCGTGCAACACGCCGACGGTGCCGCATGTCAGGCTGGCCGCGTGGCGGCCGGTATCAAGACCTTCCCCCGCTGCCTCTACCCCGATCATCCGCACACAGTCGTCTTCTAGGAAGGGATAGAAGAGACCCATGGCGTTGGAGCCGCCCCCGACACAGGCAAGCAGGAGGTCGGGCAGCCGACCGATTTTCGCCAGAATCTGTTCGCGCGTCTCTCGGCCAATCACTGACTGAAAGTCGCGCACCATTTCCGGGTAGGGGTGCGGGCCGGCCACCGAACCGAGGACATAATGTGTCTCGCGCACAGAGGCCATCCAATCGCGCAGTGCCTCGTTGAGCGCGTCCTTGAGCGTGCGTGCGCCGGAGCGTACCGGCACCACCTCTGCTCCGAGAAGCCGCATGCGGAAAACGTTCAGCGCCTGCCGCCGCATGTCCTCCTCGCCCATGTAAACCGTGCAGCGCAGGCCGAAGCGCGCGGCGACTACGGCAGTGGCCACGCCATGCTGGCCGGCGCCCGTCTCGGCGATGATGCGTTTCTTGCCCATACGCAGGGCAAGCAGGGCCTGGCCAATGGTGTTATTTATCTTGTGGGCGCCCGTATGGGCGAGGTCCTCGCGCTTCAGGTAGATGCGTGCGCCCCCCACATACTCAGTCAGGCGCTCGGCAAAGTAAAGCGGCGTGGGGCGGCCGGCGAACTCCCGCAGGTGCCCCGCCAGTTCTTCTTGGAAGCGTTTGTCTGCCTTCGCCTCGTGATAGGCTAGGGCCAACTCCTCTACCGCGGGCATGAGAGTCTCCGGGAGGTATCGCCCCCCAAAGGGACCGAAATACCCGCGCTCATCCGGAAGCATGGCTATCCTCCGAATCAGGCTGGCGCGAACTGGGGCACCCGCAGAAATGGTAGCACAATGGACCGTGTGGAGACAACCTGGGAAGAAACTATGGAGACCTAAGCGCTGTGGGCGGGGATAGCCTCCGGGCAGGGCGCCTCACAGGCCCAGTCTGGCCGCGTCGCGTTCAAGGAGTATGGTGGCGCGCCGGGCGAGGTTGGCGAGCGCATCCTCACACGCCTCGCGCTCCGTTGCCTGACCGAAGCCGCTCGCGTCTATCTGCTGTTTCCAGATGACCTCTCCGCTACGGAGGTCAATGATTTCCACGTTTCCCTGCCCTTTGGCAGTGGGCAACCGGACGTTGCTGTAAGGCTGCGCCGGGTTCCAAGTACGGAACTCTGCCCGCAACCGTCCCAGAAGGAGGATGCTGGCATTGTGTTCGCGTGTGCGGCGGATTACCTCAGCTGTGGTTGTCCTCTCATCCAGCCCCGCCACGTCAAGACTGACGACGCCAATGCGCCGCCCGGCGAGGAAAGATTCCCATGCAGTACGTGTGCGCTCCCCGGTCTCAGTTCGTGTGGTGCCCCCCTCGTCCTTATAAATCATGCTTTCCCGGACGAAGACGACCCAGCGGTCAAACTCTCCCCGCTTCAATTCTTCAATGCGCATGCGGGCATAGGCGGCCGCTGCAGTCAGGTTCAGTTCCTCGGCCCGCTCGGCGGCCTTGGCAAAGGTGGCGATTGCCTCTTCAGTGGCCCGTCGCCGCGCTGCCTGCTCTGCCGCCCGCACTAAGTCTTCGTGTGACTTGATCTGTGCCTCTACCACCTGCAATTCCACCACTGGCGGCAGGTCATCGCGCCCGCGGCGCAACGCCTCGGCGGCGAGGAAATATGTGCGGGCGTCAAGAAGGCGCTTGTCATTCAGCGCCTGACGCCCGCGGCGCATCGCTTCCTGATAGGCCTGCACCGGCGAGGGCGGCGCAGGTGCACGATATAGAACAGCGAGGTAATACCATTTCGGTGTCTGCGCATCCGGGCCGAAGATGCGCAGATAGGAGTCTTCCTCCACGAGGGTCACTTTGGCGCCTTCCTCGCCCGCGAGCCCACAGGCGGCGCGCGCGTTCGCCAAGGCCACCTGGCGGGCAGCGGCCTCAGACGGCGCCTTGTCGGCCACACCGATGACCCACAGCCCCTCCTGAAGCGGATATGCCTGCTTCCAGGCAGGCAGGTTATCGTACCAGAGTGGCGCCTGCCGCCGTGGCCGCGCATCCACGAACACCTCGCGGTCCTGAGCCGCGGACACAGCGCAAAGGAGCGCTACAAGCATGAGGCCAGGCTGGAGCAGAGATGCCCGCACCGTTACCTCCTTGTTGCCCGTGCTACGCCCCTCGCGGGAAGGCGATTGCTTTCCTCAGAATGGATGCCCGCTGCCAAAGGCTATGGGTTGGGCTCCAGATAGTCCTGCTGGACCATGGCATCCAGGAGGCGCTTGCCCCGATCAATGAGTTCTTTCTTGATTTCATCGCGTTCTTTGAGGTCCATGGCCTGTGCCTGTGCCTCAAACTCGCGCTTGGCTTCCTCGAGAGCAGCGCGCACCGCGCTCTTCGGGTACTCGTATATCGCCTTCACTTGGTAGTAGTAAACTGGCACGCGATTCTCATACCGTTCAATCTTCTCCGTGTAGAGCGCGACCTCATATTGCCCGCGCAGTACGCTCTGGGCCACATGCTTGCCCACCGTTCTCTGCAGGAGGCCCTGGATCGGCACGAAGCCCCGCGAGTTCTGTAACTCATCCGAGAAATAATTGGTGATGTTCACCGACGTGCTGATGTATGAGGCAATCTCGTTTGCGGCATTCTGTCGGGCCGATTCCCGCGCCTTCTGCTCGTATTCATTCGGGAGACTGATGCCCATAAAATAGAGGCAGTCAGGCTTCTTGTCCTTGAAGGCGCTCACGCCCTCGCGGACCCACGTGGGCGTTTCCATGGACCGCGCGACAACGCGCTCGCCGCCCACCACCACTGCCGCGTCCTTCGGTGGCGTAGTTACCACAGGCGGCGTCGTGCCCTCGGGAAGCGATTTCGGCTCTTTTCCGGCGCAGCCGACCATCACGGCGCTGACTAGGCACACCGCGAACACCACTGCAGTTATACCCCTGCACATGACAAATCCCCTTTCATCCTTCACCCCCAGGCACTGCTGGGCTGGCAATTTGCGAACCGTACGTCGGATGAATGGATGCTAACACCGCCCCCCAGATAAGTCAAGGCGGCCGCCGGAAATGTGTGCCGTCAGAACTGCGGATTGATTTTCTGGCCTTCGCCGCGCTATTATGGCACTGCATCACCAGCGAAGCGGGAAGCGTCCGCGCGAGGGCAGGGTGGACGAAGCCGTCGCTGCCGGGAACGCCAACCAGGCAGGAGGGAAAGATATGGCGTATACGTTTGAGGAATTGAGCAAGAAGACCGTATTTCAGTTGCGTGAGATCGCCAAGGACATTGAGCACGAATCGCTCCAGGGCTACAGCACAATGCACAAGGAGCAACTCCTGCCACTCCTCTGCAAAGTGCTGGGAGTGGAGGTGCACCCGCATCATGTTGCCGCCGGCGTGCGCAGCGGCATCAAGGCAAAATTGCGCAAACTCCAGGCAGAGCGTGACAAGGCACTTCAGGAGCACAATCATCGGCGCTTGGCGGAAGTGCGCCGTGCAATTCACCACCTCAAGCGCGAGTTGCGCAAACTAAGCGCCTGAACGCGTGTCCTACCCTGCCGACACATAGCCGCTGGAATGCCCGGGCGAGTGGCGGAACGGCAGACGCATCGGACTTAAAATCCGAAGGCCCGCAAGGGCCATGGGGGTTCGATTCCCCCCTCGCCCACCGGAAACCCGCCGGCGCGCCTCTTTTTCTGGCTGGTGGCGGGAGCATACTGCTGGAAGCCCGGAGCTGGCCGCTGGCCCTGACGCCTAACCTTCTGCCCCGTCCCAACAGTAGGTGCAAAGTTTCGCCTTGGGCAGGCCGATGGCCCGGACGAGATCTTCCAGCCGCTGGTAGCGCAGAGTGGTTAACCGCAGGCGGTTGCGTATGCGTTCCACCATGGCCGTCTGCGCTGCCGAACCTGCTACTGCATAAGGTGCCGGGTCCGCGTCGTCACGTCCTTCCAATTCCCGTATGGCGCGCCGCCCGGCGAGGTCAAACTCCGACTTTGAGCGTGAGAAGTTGAGAAACTTGCAGGCGTAAATGAGCGGCGGACAGGCCGGCCGCATGTGCACTTCAAGCGCGCCATAGTCGTAAAGCCGCTGGATGGTATCCTTCAGTTGTGTCCCGCGGACAATGGAATCCTCGCAGAAGAGCAGGCGGGCGCCTTGAATAATCTCGCGGATGGGAATCAACTTCATTTTGGCCACCAGGTCGCGGACTTCCTGGCTGGGTGGCATGAAACTGCGTGGCCAAGTGGGTGTGTACTTGACAAACGGTCGCATGTAGGGGATGCCCGCCTCGTTAGCATAGCCGATGGCGTGGCTGGTGCCGGAGTCTGGAATGCCTGCTACCATGTCAAGGGCCACGTCATCATTTCGTGCCAGCGCTGCGCCGCAGCGGTAGCGAGTTACCTCCACGTTGATGCCCTCGTAACTGGAGGCGGGGTAGCCGTAATACACCCAAAGAAAGGCGCAGATCTGCATCTTTTCCCGTGGCGGCCGCCGCCGCTCAACGCCGTCCTCGGTGAGTAGGACTATTTCCCCTGGTCCGAGAAAGCGGTCTATCTCGTAGCCGAGGTTGGGAAAGGCGCAGGTCTCCAGTGTGGCGGCATATGCGCCCGGCTTCTTGCCGACAATAATGGGGGTCCGTCCCAGCCGGTCCCGCGCGGCGTAAATGCCCTCGCGTGTCAGGAGAAGGATGGAAGCCGAGCCCTCAATGGCTTCCTGGGCACGGTGGATGCCGTCCTCAAAGGTTGCCTCCTGATTGATGAGTGTGGCGATAAGTTCGGTGGGATTTACCTCGCCATCGCTCATCTCCGAGAAATGCGTTGTGCGCAGTCCATGGGCCTGGCGGACAAGGGCATCTGCATTCTTCACTGCGCCCACGGTGACAATGGCATAGACGCCGAGATGTGAACTGATGATGAGCGGTTGATCCTCGTAATCACTGATGACGCCGATGCCTCGGTTGCCGGCCATGCGCGTGATATCATGCTCAAACTTGGAACGGAACTGCGCATTGGTGATGTCGTGGATAAAACGTGTGAACGAACCGCGGTTCATTACCGCGAGCCCGCCGCGTCGTGTCCCGAGATGCGAATGGTAGTCCGTGCCGTAGAAAAGGTCGCTGACGCAATCGGTCTTGGAAACGACGCCGAAGAGTCCACCCATAGACATCTCCCTAGTGTGCGCGCACCCCAGTCCAACCGCTCCCGTGCTGCTTGGTCCCTGATGATAATACTATTGGTGGCATCAGCGTGCAAGGTTCTTGGTCGATACAGGACCGCTGGTGGTGCATAGTGGCTTGCCGCAAGACGCGTTTGCTGCTAGAATCAAGCACATTTTGCACTTCTCTGAGCGTGAACGAATCAGAGAAAGTTTCATTCCGGAGAGAAATGATGCCCGACCTTGAACAGAAGACAATACCTGCGCAACAGGTCATCAGCATCCTGCACCAGGGCACATACGACGAAATCGGGAGCGTGTATCGGCTGCTGCGCAAGTGGGCTGATGAGCGCGGGGTCAAGGTTGTTGGTCGCGGCCTGACCGTCTTCCACGACCCGCCCAGTGAGTTGGATCAGGCCAGTGCGCGTTATGAGGTTTGCCTGCCCGTGGTGGGGGAGGTGCATGGCGAGGGCGGGGTCGCGGTAAAAACCCTGCCCCAGGCAACTGTGGTCTATATTATCCATCGTGGTCCATACGCACAAATTCCCGCCCGATACACCGAAATACTGGCGTGGATTGATGCGCAGGGCTACGAGATTTCCGGCCCGCCCCGCGAAGTCTACCTCCGACGCCCGCGCGGGCGCGCTGCTGACTCCACTGATTGTGTCACCGAGATTCAGTTCCCCGTCAACCTCCAGTAGGGGACTGCGGTCAAAGTTCGCTGCCGCCGCAGCGGCAAGGGTGAACGTCGTCCTCCAGTAAAGGCAACTCTCCCCGTTGTCACTAGGTGCGGACAAGTGTCCTCTAGTGGGCTGGGCCTCGGCACGCTCCGGCCTCATCCGCGGAACACGAGGACCGGTGACGCTCCAACGGAATTTTCCTTGACAGGCGGGGCGGGGCATGATAAAGTTCAAATTGTGAACATTATGAAAACATACTTAGAGCAATGGCCATCTTCCCGGCGATCCTGCGCGGGAATCTTGTTCAATTACTGAACGACTGTCTGGCCATTGCGGCTGACAGATGTGGTGGCACTGGGCTGGTAGGACGTGCGATGGAAACGCAGCGCACTCTGGCTTTGTTGCGCGAGATTGAGAACCACGAGCACGTGACGCAACGTTCGCTCAGCAAACGCTTGGGAATCTCCCTGGGTCTCGCCAATGTGTATCTGAAACGCCTGGCAAAGAAGGGGTATATCAAGATTACTACCGTGCCTAGCTCGCGCCTGCTGCGTTATGTGTTGACGCCGCAGGGGCTGCAGGCGAAGACGCGCCTTACTTACGAGTTTGCCCGCTACTCCTATCAGTTCATCCGCGATGCGCGCCGCCATATGCGGGAGGAATTAGAACGTCTCGCTGAGCGCGGGGTCCGGCGGCTGGTGCTATGCGGGACGGAGGAGCTTTCCGAACTGGCTTATCTGGCGGCGGAGGAGGCCGGACTGGAAGTGGTCGCCGTGGTGCGCGGGAAGCAATCGCGTGCGCGGTTCCTCGGCCGTGCAGTTCTGCCCCCCGAGACCCTGGCCGGACTGGACTACGACGCCGTGATCGCTTTCTCCGAAGAGGATGCCGCAGCGATGCGCGCGTACGCAGGCCGTGGCAAGGAGGTTCTGCTCCTCGCGGGCGGATAGGCGGAAACATTCTGGAGGCCCGAAATTGCACTTGCGCTTCTGGAGGGTCAGGCGCCTTCCGTTCAAACTCCTTTTCGTTTACAAGGAGTATCTTTTTGACCACGCGCTCAACTCGCTCGTGCAGCATCTGCGCCGCAACTACCGCAATATCCACTTCCTTGCCTTCACTCCGGAACAGCGCCCGCGCTCCAATCCTGGACTGAGCACGGAAGTGTTTCTGCGCGCTCTGAACGAGGTGGTGCCCGATGTGGTTTTTGACTACGGCCTCATCCTGACCCCGGCGGAGGTTGATGCAATCCTGGCGCGCGGGGCGCAGGTGGTGGCCAGCGTGCCGGGCATCCACTCCTTCTTCTTCAGCGCGCCACCGATGACGCAGCGTGAGGCGCTTGACGTTCTCCGCCGACACGCGCTCTACCTCGTGCCCCACGCACCGCACGTTGCACGCCTGCGGCGGGAAGGGGTCAACGCTGTGGAGTTTCCCTTCTGGTATGACCCGCAGTGGTTTCGTCCGATACGCACCGAGGCCCGCTTTGAAATTCTCTTCGTCGGCGACCTCCACACCCCCCTCAACGCCAACCGGCGCGAACTTCTGGAGCGCCTCTCACATCACTACGATATCACCATCGCCTCGGCGCGCGACCCGGAAATCAAGTTGGCCCACTACCTGGGGCACACCTCTGACCCCCGCCAACTTAACCTTTGGCTCAACCAGGCCTGTCTTGTCCTCGGCTCGGACCGCCTTGCTGACACCAGCGCGCTCAACAGTCTCCCTGGCCAGTTTATCTTTTACGACGACCAGTTCTTCATCCGCCAGCGCACCTATTTGACGCTGGGCGCGGGCGCGTGTTACCTCGTGGAGCGGCATCCGGAGATTCAGCGTAAGTTCACCGATGGCGAGGAGGTGGTTTTATGGGGCGAGTTCCGGGAACTGGTAGAGAAGGCGCGCCGGCTGTTGGGCAACTCGGCCCTGCGCCGGCGCATTGGGCAGAAGGCCCATGCGCGGGCGCTGGCGGAGCATTCAACTCCGGTGCGGGCACAGCAACTGGTAGCGCTCCTTGAGGCGGTGGCGGCACCTGCACCGACGCGTGATAGGGGTGCGAGGAAGAACTGATGGGCGACACTGTCACCGCACCAGTAACGGTCATCCAGCCCAGCCGCGGCTGGCGGGCGCTGGGGTTGCATGAGGTCTGGGAGTATCGTGACCTTCTCTACTTCCTGGTATGGCGGCAGGTCAAGGGCCGATACCGCCAGATGGCGCTTGGCCCGCTATGGGTAATTCTTCACCCGCTCATGAGCATGGTGGTCTTCACGGTGATCTTTGGCAAGGTGGCCCGCATCCCCACTGACAACCTGCCCGGCCCGCTGTTCTACTACTCCGGCCTCCTGCCCTGGGTACTCTTCTCCGGTGCCGCCAACGGCGCGGCCACCAGCCTGGTGAGCAACATGAACCTCATCTCCAAGGTTTACTTCCCCCGCCTCATCATTCCCCTTTCGGCAGCGCTCGGCGGTCTGATTGACTTCTGTTTTTCCCTTGTGGTCCTGGTGGGTATGATGCTGGCCTTTGGCTATACTCCGCAAATAACAATCATCCTGCTTCCCTTTTACCTGGCGCTTGCGCTGGCGACGGCCTTGGCCATTGGTCTATGGCTGGCGGCGCTGGCCGTGAAGTTCCGTGATGTGAGTTTCGGCATCAACTACTTCATTCAACTCCTGCTGTATGCCTGTCCGGTCATCTATCCGATGAGCAGCATTCCGGCGCGCTGGGCCACGATATACAAACTCAATCCCATGGCACACGTAGTGGAAGGTTGCCGCTGGGCAATCTTTGGCGCTGTGCGTGTCGGGGAGAGCGAGGGGACGGCCGCGACGCAGATAGTCGGCCACCCGCCGGAACCGATGCTCGCTGTCGCCGCGGCGCTGGTGTTCCTGGCGCTCATTTCCGGCGCCTACCATTTCCGGCGGACGGAACGGACGATTGTGGATTTGCTCTGACATGCCTGACACGTCGGACGTTGTCCTGCGCGTAGAAGGGTTGGGCAAGCGCTACCGGATTGGCGCGCGGGAGGAGCGCGCAACGACATTGAGCAAGGCGGCGGCGCGGGTGCTGAAGTCGCCCTTCGCCTACCTCGCCAGCGTGCTGCGCCCGCCGCGCGAGGACGAAATCATCTGGGCACTCAAGGATGTCTCTTTTGAGGTCAAGCGCGGCGAGGTCGTCGGCATCATCGGGCGCAACGGCGCCGGCAAGAGCACGCTCCTGAAGATTCTCTCCCGCATTACCGAGCCAACCGAGGGGCGTGCTGAGATACGCGGGCGCGTCGGCAGCCTCCTTGAGGTCGGCACCGGCTTCCACCCGGAATTGACGGGACGGGAGAACATCTACCTCAATGGCGCGATCCTCGGCATGAAGAAGGCGGAGATAGACCGGAAATTTGACGAGATTGTCGCCTTTGCCGAGGTTGAGAAGTTCATAGACACACCGGTCAAGCGCTATTCCAGTGGCATGTACGTCCGCCTTGCCTTTGCCGTCGCTGCGCATCTGGAGCCGGAAATCCTCCTGGTGGACGAGGTCCTCGCCGTTGGCGACGCCGCCTTTCAGAAGAAGTGCCTGGGGAAAATGCAGGCCATGGCAACGCAAGAGCGCACCGTTCTGTTCGTGACGCACAACATGCCTATGACGCTCAACCTCTGCACGGCTGGTATCCTACTGGACAATGGCAGGGTGCACGCGCAGGGAACAATGGCCGCAACCGTTCAAGAATACATGAAGAAGACGTCCTCTTCGGCCAGCGCCGCGGACTTCCCCCGAAGAGACCCAGACGGGCTCAAACTGGCCTTCCGTTCAGTTAGGATTCTCGATGACAAGGGATTGGCTGTGTCACAGGTACTCCTCCCCAAGGGTTTTACCGTCCAACTCACGTACGAGGTCTATCGTCCCCTCCGGGGCGTCCAGGTTGCCTTCGAACTCTGGAATAGCATGGGGATCTGCGTCCTTTGCAGCACGAACCTCGACAGTGAACCGGAGGCCGTCGCGAGGACCACGCCCGCCGGAGAATACCGCACCAGGTGTTTCGTTCCCGGAACGTTCCTGCGACCCGGCCGCTATCTGCTTACCCTTTCTGCAAGCATACCTGGGCTTGAAGTTCTCGCGGAGGAGAAGGAGGCCGTCGGGTTCGACGTCGTTGACTGCGAGGGGCCAGAGGCAAAGTTGGCCCAGGGCAGGCGGGGTGCCGTTGCCCCGATATTGTCCTGGTACACTGAGCGAGTATAGCGCGCGAAGGCTGCCCGCGATCGAGGGCTCCTGTCGCCTCGTTAGGTTGCACAGAGTTGCTTGACTATTATCGCAGATTCCTTTTCGGCCGAGTTGCGCGCCGGGCAATAACTGCACTTGGCAGTATTGTCCGGGCCCGCCGCAGCGGTACTCTGGGACGAGATCTGCCTACATCTCCCGCACCGGTCCTGGACTGCAATTCCCCGTTGCCGGTGCGAGGGACGGGTTGCGGTGCTAGCACAAGATACGCGCTGTTGTCCTATATCACCTATCCATTCCGGTTGCCTTCGGGCGACCCGCGGCTCAAGGAGTTCAGCAACGTCGGAATAGCCCGCAGCATTGTACGCGTGCTACGCGAAATGGGATACAAAGTGGATGTTATTGAGTGGACCGATAACAGCTGGAGCCCTACCCGGCTTTATGACCTGTTTATCGGTCACGGTGGCTGTAATTTCCAGCGAATTGCCCACCTCCTGCCATCCAGAACGGTGAAAATATACTTCTCGACGGGCCGCTATTGGCGAGAGCACAATGACCTTGAAGAGGCCCGCTTTCGGGACCTAGAGCGCCGACGGGGCATTCGGCTGTCCCGCGACCGTAGAATAGAGTTTAGCGAGGAGGAGGCCAACACCCTCGCCAATGGAATCATTTGCCTAGGCAATGGCGACGTGGCGGATTCCTACCGCAAGTTTCCCCTCGTAATCAGTCTGAACTCCGCCGCGGTCTTTGACCCCCGGCCAGACTTCGTACACAAGGATTTCTACGAAGCGCGCAGGCATTTTCTTTTCTTCGCGGGCCCAGGCAACGTGCATAAGGGCCTCGACCTAGTGCTCGAGGCCTTCGCCGGAAGTGACGCGGAACTCCACATTTGCCAGGTTATAAAGCCCGACTTCCGCGCCGCCTACCGGCGTGAACTGCAGGATCTCCCCAACATTCACCTGCATGGTCCGGTGCTATTCCGCGGCGAGAAGCACTACGAGCTCGTAGACCGCTGTGCTTTCGCGATCTCCGCTTCTTGCTCAGAGGGGAGCCCCGGCGCCATGATCGAGTGTATCCACCAAGGGCTTATTCCGGTAGTCAGTAGGCACACGGGAATTGACGTCTCGGACTTCGGGATTGTGCTCGAGCCCTGCACAATTCAGGGAATCAGGGACATAATTCACAGCCTCCGGCAACGCCCACCAGAGTGGTGTGCCGAGATGTCGGCCCGCGCACGTGCGGCCGCGCTGCGGGATTTCTCCGAGGCAACCTTTCTTAAGAACCTAAGGATGGCCATCGAGAGAATTACGGAATACGCACACGCAAGAACGCGGCCACCGGCCAATCCTTTTTTCGTCGACAGCGCGCGGAACGTATCACGCGGGCACGACGCGCTTGGGCGGCTCACACTAACGAGCGACCGCCCACACTTCCGAGACGGTTGCGGTATCTGCGAAGTGCCGCTAGAGCGTTGGCAAGAAGCGCAAGAATACGAGGCGACAATGTGGATGACCGGGGCCGGCCTGCGTGCAACCGAGGACCGTAACCGTGAACACGCGAAAGGCTTTGACGATTACCGGGCGATTCGCGGCCTCACGTTCCGCAACGCTATTGAGCTGGGATGTGGCCCATTTACGAACATGATTCCTATTCTGAGAAACGCGTCCTGCCGTAGAATAACGCTGTTGGACCCACTTATTGACCAATACCTCACTCATCCGCATTGTGCTTATCCGAAGAAGCGACTGGCCGGCTCCAGACGGTGGAAAGTACGCACCGTGTCCTCACCGATCGAGGAGTACCACACCGACGAACGGTATGACTTGGTCGTCATAATCAACGTGCTCGAGCACTGCTACTTAGCTTCTGCCGTCTTCAATAAAGTGTTGAGCCTAACTGCCCCAGGCGGTATTGTCGTCTTTCACGACAAGCTCGTTCCAGTGAACGCCATACGAGAACTTGCGGTTGTCGTCTACGACGCCGGGCATCCTCTGCGGGTGCCAGAGGAAGCAATCCTCTCGTTCCTTAACAGGCACTTCGAGCCCTTGTACACCCACCGAACCGCAGTTGTTGGCGACGTGTACAGTTACGACGCCCTGTATTTCATAGGGCGCAAGAGGTGATGGCAATGGACACCGCTCTGCGAAGGCTAGCGGGCCAAGCCCGCCGCGCGATTGTGCGGTTGCTTCTAGGGCAACAACGAAGCGCCGGGAGATCACTCTCCCGTGTTGGCGCGAGTAGCGTTGAGTACTCAGCCTTGCTAAACCCAATTGAAGTGCCTTGCCAAGTTGAGAGCTATCTTCTCTGCCGTGACAGATACGTGCGAGAGGGTGATGCTGTCCTCGATGTCGGATTCGGACTGGGGTTCGGCATGAATATACTCGCCTGTAAGGCGGACACGGTCGTTGGGGTGGAAGTTGACAAGCGAGCGGTTGAGCGCGCAACGAGGATTTTCCATGGGCACCCGCGGGTCCGGCGAGTCGAGCACTACGACGGGCGGTCCCTCCCATTTCCAGACAGATTTGTAGATGTTGTGACCTGCGTTGACGTCCTTGAGCACGTGCCTAACTACACCCTTTTGCTGCGCCAAATGTGCCGGGTCGCGCGGCGCTGCGTCTTTGTCGCCACGCCTAACCGTCGTCGCGAGCACACCGGCGCGGATGGCAGGCCCAAGAACTACTGGCACCTCCGCGAGTGGACCCAGAACGAGCTTGATGCCATTTTGCGCGAGCTCGGCGTCACGGTGGAATGGAACTACCTGAACGGACCATTTGAAGGCCCCTTTGTGTGCAGCAGAGAGATCGCGTCTGATACTCTGGTGCTCGCTCCGGTGCTCTTTACGGCGGGATTTCGGAGGAACGATGCCGCGGCGCCCGGTAGCAATTGACCTGACGCGGTTGCGTTGGGGGTATGTCGGGGGGGTTGAGTCCTACGTTCGTGGACTTCTCGGTGGCTTCCGGAAGATTGGCGTCCATCACAATATTGAGGTAATAGTGAACTCGCCAGGGGATAAATGGCTGACGCGCCATTACGGCGTTCGCCTTAGGGTACTTCGCAGGCAACGCCGGGGTGATCCCATCTATCGCACTGTCAATTTAGGCGCAAAGTGGGTACCGCGCATGTATCGCCTGAGGGACTACCTTTATGGAAAGGCACGCCAGCTTGAACGGTATTATCGGGCAGTACACTATCCCTTGACCGTAATTGACCCAGCCATGGACGCGGCCCATATTCCCTTGGTCGTAACCATGCACGACATTCAACAAGAGCACTTCCCGGAGTATTTTGCGCCGGACGTATTGCACGCCCGCCGAACGCACTACCGCCGGTCGGCCGCGAAGGCGGCGGTTATTCTGTGTGACTCTGAATTTGTGCGCCGGGATATCCACGAGTGCTACGGCGTAGCTCTTGACAAGCTCGTCACGATTTACCCAGGCATTGACGAAACATTCGTGCCTGTCCGCGATGGGGCCTTGCTTCGCAGCATCTCCGACAGATACAGGCTACCGGGGGGTTACGTCTTCTATCCCGCAACCCCGTGGGCGCACAAGAACCACGCCCGCCTCCTGCACGCTTTGGCCCGGCTGCCTGGGGTCCACCTTGTGTTAACTGCGAGTAGTCGCGGCCTCTACCGGCAAGCGGAGTTGATGGCGATCGGCGCAGAACTAGGGCTGGCAAGCCGCGTACATTGGCTCGGCCATGTTCCACTGGCTCATATGCCCGCGCTCTATTCCATGGCCGCCGCGTTAGTCTTCCCGTCCGAGTTTGAGGGCTTCGGGTTCCCCATATTAGAGGCAATGGCAGTGGGCTGTCCCGTCGCTTGCGCCAACGTTACGAGCTTGCCTGAGATTGGCGGCGATGCGGTCGTATACTTCGATCCTCGGAGCGTGGAAGAGATAGTAGAAGCGACAAGGGCCATATTGAGCAACGAACAACTTCGCCGAAGCTTGATCGCGCGCGGATTTGCGCGAGCCAAGTTATTCTCGTGGCAGGTAGCTGCTCGAAGGACGTTCGCGGTGTATGAACGGCTTGGATGAGCACCTTGCGCGCAATGACCGACGGTCCCCGCTGGGGGAATATCGCGCCGCCCTCGGCCGATTCCGGCAGATACTGCGCAGCCTGTAGTTCTGCGCGGGTGTTTCACGCCGGCGCTCGCACGCTCATGGTAAGGATGCGCACGTGTTCACTGAGAAACGCGTACTGGTAACCGGCGGGCTGGGATTCATCGGCTCAACCTCGCCAGCTCGGTTTGGGCCCTGGCGCGTTTCCCATGTCATTCTCCAACCGGCAAGCCCTCTAGAACTTTGCAGCGACACCTGCAGGGCAGGCGAAGCGCACTGCATCCTAGACGTAAAACCGGAGGCAGTGAAGGCGGCGCTGAGCACTCTGCTTGACCACCAGTTACGGGGAAGGAAGCCCTGACTACATGCCGAAAAAAGGATTTCCGGCACATAATGGCAGAACGACTTCCCAATATGCGCTGCCCCAGGCTAAGTGACCTGCCTGCTCCGCCCGCCGGGCGCACCGGCTGGCCCTGGACAGAAGAAAGTCCACGGCTCCCGGAAACAATGGCGGACGGGCGGCCTTGGCCGAAAGTGAGCATCGTGACGCCTTCGTTCAATCAGGGGCAGTTCCTGGAGGAGGCCATCCGTTCGGTGCTTCTTCAGGGTTACCCTAACCTTGAGTACATCATTATTGACGGAGTGAGCAGGGATAATAGCGTGGCGGTAATTCGCAAGTATGAGCCCTGGTTGGCCTGGTGGGCGAGCGAGCCGGACAATGGCCAGGCGGACGCCATTAATAAGGGATTTCGCCGCGCCACGGGCGAGTTCCTCGGCTGGCTGAACTCCGACGACCGCCTGGCGCCGGGTGCCATAAACAGCCTGGTGACCGCCTTCCTGGTGCGGCCGGAGGCCGAACTCCTGTACGGGGATAACGAGTGTGGTGGTGAGAACGGCACACCGGCATTTGTGCGCCGCGGGGAGAGGCTGCCTTTCAGCGACATGCTCCGGACGCTGCGGGTGGCTGTGCCGCAGCCGGGGAGCCTCTGGCGACGCTCGCTGCTGGACAAGGTGGGCCTGCTCGACACGCGTTGGCAGGTGGTGCTTGACCGCGAATTTTTTGTGCGGGCCGGGTTGCGCTGTCGCATGGAGTATCTTCCCGGTGTCCTGGCCTTCTTTCGCCGGCACGCGGCTTCCAAATCCATGGCGTGGCAGCGGCAATGGATGGTAGAGATCCCGCGCATGTATACCGAGTTCTTTCGGCGGTCAGATTTGCCCGTGGCAGTGCGCGCGCTCCGGCGGGAGACGGTGGCCTCGGCCTACCTTTACTGCGCGGGCCATGCCCACCGTCTCGGTAGCCGGGCCACGGCGACGCATTTCGTGGCGGCAGCGCTGCTGCATTATCCGCGCGTTCTGCTGCGTGGGGATGCGGACTCTTACCTCGGAAAGGGTGCGCTTCGGGTGTTGGGCGGATTACGGCGCGTCGCCCAGAGGTTCCGGAATTCGTGAGGAGCCTGAAAACTGAGAACCCTCAGTAACGAGCCATTGGCGGCGTGCGTGGCGGGTTGGCACTTCTGCGAGGCGCTGTTCGCGCAACTGGCGGAGGTTCCGCGGCTGACGGTGTTCGTCGTCTCGCACCGCCCCGCCAGGCAGATGCCGGCATGGCTGACCCGTTACATCCCTACGGACCGCATTTTCATAGAGCCCAACGTGGGCTACGACTGGGGTTGCTATCAGCAGTTTCTGGAAAAGGGAGCCTGGCGTGCTTTTGCGGCGGTTTTCTTCATGCATGACGATGTGGCAATCCGAGACAGGGGCTTTGTGGGGGCCAGTCTTGACCTTCTGGCGCAGGGTCACCGGGTGGTGGGCAACGGGCGAAACTCGTCCCATCGGGCCTGGCCGCGCACCCACACGGAACGCTACGCGCACTCGCGCTGGCTGCCGCCATCACTGGATTTTGAGCATGATACGGTTCGGGGCTCTTTCTTCGTCGCTGCACGCGAGACATTGGAGGCTGTAGGACGTTTGGAAATCTTCTGGGACCGGTTCCACCTCAACATCCGTTTCGGCAACTGGAGCATGACGCCCACCTGCGGCAGGATTCAGGAGATGTTTGGCGAGCGCGCCTTCGCCTTTCTCTCGGAGAAATACCGCGCCAGCGCCTATGTGGATGAATATGAGCGCGGTGAGGCAGGTAGTGGCAGCGATGCGCCGATCTCGCCGTGGCGCCGGCGGTTGCTGGGCAGTTTCCAGGAACTGTGCCGCAACTATGTGCGCCGTCGCATGGGATTCGGGCACACGTGGCGTGACGCGTTGGCGCAACGGATGGTGGCACCTATTGTACGGCTATTCTCAGGCAGATGATCTTGCGCGCGGCGCCGCAAATGAAGATCTGTATCCCGATTCGGCCGCAGCACGCAGGCGGTGGCTTCTATTTCGTGAGGCTTCTGGGCGAATATCTGACGCGGACAGGCATCGCTTGGACGGAGGATGCGGACGAGGAGTATGACATCCTCTTCGTCAACAGTTGGCTTGTTTCCTACGAGGTTGTCCTGGCGCTCAAGAGAACTCGCCCACGCCTGCGCGTAGTGCATCGCGTAGATGGTGCGGCGCGCGACTATGGCCGCGATGATGACGCCGACCACTGGCAGGCGCGCGTCAACCTCCTCGCTGATGCCACTATCTTCCAGAGCCGCTATGGGAGGTTTGCCACACGGGAGAAGTTTCGCGTCATCGCTCACGATGGGCCGGTAATCTACAACCCGGTGGATGTTGAGATGTTCCGTCCGGAGGGAGAAAGAGTCGCGCTGCCTGGAGAAGTGCGCATCTGCAATGCTGCTTGGAGCACAAACCGAATGAAGGGCACGTGGCAGTTGGCTGACCTGGCGCGGCGCAACCCGGATTATACTTTTGTTCTGTGTGGGCGATATCCGCCTCTGCCGTCACTGCGCAACATCCATCATCTTGGCCATCTTGATTATGGGAACCTCGCGCGTGTGATGCGCTCATGTGACCTCTATGTAGAACTATCGCAGAATGAGACTTGCCCGAACGTGGTGTTGCAGGCGCTGGCGAGCGGGCTGCCAGTGCTCTACAGAAGCAGCGGCGGGACGCCGGAGATTGTCGGTGCGGCGGGCGTCGTGCTGGCACCGGACCTCAGTAATTTCCGCGCGGCTGCCGAGTGGGCACTGGCAGAGCGCGCGATGCTAGCTCGCCTGGCACGTGAGCGTGCGGAAGGAGAGTTTGCCCCCGACAGGATATTCCCGCGCTACCTGGAGGTAATGGCGAGTGCGTCGCGGCGGCCATTGCCGGGGCGTTGGGAGGTGTTGAAGGCGGCACTGCAGGGCTACCCAATGCTGCCCGCGCCACTCTGGCTGTATCCCGTACGCAAGATGGCCGCGCTTCGGCAGCGGTGCCGGACCGACAGGGATGCCAACCATGCGTAGCCGATGGGCCTGGGCTGTACTGGCGGCAGGGTTGGGCGTTTACCTGGTGCTCCAGTTTGGCCTGGTTTGGGGCGCTATCCGCGAGCGCCATGCACCGCTGGAGGCCGACGACGCCTACTCTTATATCGTCAAGGCTGAGCAGTTTCTGCACGGTTATAATCTGCGCACGAGTCCTGCTTTGCGGGACTTGGAAAGACAACTGACGGCACCGACGGACGACCCGACTCTGGCTTCAGCGCGTGGGAAGGATTATGCCCGCCTGATCTACCCCCATCACCGTCTCTATTCGGCCCTGCTCGCGGGCCTCCATTTGTGCGGCCTTCCGTGGGAGGAGGCCTACAACCTGATGCAACTTGTGGGCGTCATTTTCCTGGGTGGGGCGATTGCCTATTTCCTGGTGGCCTGCTGGGGGCCAGCGGTGGCAGGCTGCGCATTGTTCCTGCTTGCACCAGTCGTCTTCGCGCGGCAGGGGTTGCACTATGTGGTGCCCAGCAACCTCTGTCTGGGGGTGGCGTTGCTTACTTGGGCGCGAATTGTGCACACGCAGGGCCGGGGACGCCTCTTCGCTGCCATCGGCATCCTAGCCATCCTGGGAATGCACGAAGTCGGCAAACTCTACGCCATCGCGGTCCTTGCGCTGCAACTCTCGTATGAGAAGAGCCTGCAGTCGCGGCGGGCGCTGCTGATACTTGGAGCGATTATCGTGGCTGCGGTGGCGGCGGTGGTAGCGGTGACTGGCCGGGTGTACTTCTCTCCACCGCTCTGGCTGCCACCACCGCAGTGGCGCGGCTGGTCCGGGGTGTGGCAGAACCTCGGTGGCGCGGTTGACGAAATTCATCGCTGGTTGGGTGGTGCGGCGGGCGACTACTCGCTGGTTAAGTTCGTGGTTATTCCCCTGGTCTGCTTCGGGTTGTGGTGGCCGCGGGGCGAGCGGAGGCGCGCCATTTGGCGCATTTGCCTCCTGTTCGTCGTCTTCCTGCTTGCGTCGCTGCTGCTAATTGTGCCTGGGTTTCCTGCGGAGGTTTTCGCGCGCCTGTGGGTAGCGGCTGCCGTCTTTCTGACGGGTGCCCTCGCGCAGGTTCTGGTTGCCTTCTCTGAGAGCCTTTTCGGCCTCGTCCACGAATGGCGTTCCGCGCGGTCAGGGGGTGTCGCGTCCGGCGAGTTACGCCGGGCAGTGCTGCTCCATGTGCTTGCCGGGTTCCTGCTGCTTGTGCTGGTTGGCCGCGCCTTCCGTTATCAACTCGGCTGCCGACAGCAGGCGCGGGGGCTGATGGTGAGCCGCTATGCGCTAGTTCTCAAGGAGTGCCAGGCGAAGACCCTCGCCGCGCTTTGTGGGCCCGAGGGGGCCGTTCTTTACCGCGATTACGACCTCCTTGTCTTCTTTCTGTGTCATGGTGGGCACCGCTTTGGTGCGGTGCACTATCCGGCGGTGGCAGGGACGCCGGAGGAGGCGCTATATGTCCACGCGAACCAGCGCCTCCGCTATGTGGCCAGCTGGTCTCCGGTTGGCGTCAGCGCTGGCCAGAGTCCACCGACTCCTCGCGGGTGGCTGCCCCTGACGCCTGGGTGCAGCCTGACGCTGGTGAGTCCGAGCGGATTGGCAGTCGCGGAGGTCCGTGTTCACGTTGCCAACGAGTCCACCACCGCGGCCGTGCTCAAGTTTTCCCTCTTGGGTGTGGACGGCAGCGAAGTGTACCTGGGGGCTGTCAGCGTGGCACCGGGACATGATGGTTGGGTGGCTCCGCCCCGGAGCACAGTGGCGGAGGCCCACATGGTGCGAATTGCGGTGGCTGACACTGGCGCACGGTGCTGGGTGAAGGGTGTGCGCTCAGATGCACGTGATACGTTGCAGTGGCCCTGGGACAAGGGCCTGAATTTGCGCTTCCGGAGCGCCGGCGGGGCGGAGCAGGGGTTTGCGTTCGATTCGTCCCAACTCTTTCCCGGGTTGAGGCGGCGGGTGACCGTTGTGGCGGATGAGGGGAGCACTGTTCTGGCACGGATAATGGAGTGAGTTCCGGGCAATGATCTGGTGGTGGAAAAAGCGCTTCTGGGACCTGCGCGCGCTGTGGATGTGCCGCCACCACGTAGTCATCTGTCCCGACCGCGCCGGCTGGGTGCTGGATGCTGTCGCGCAACAATTGGCCGTGAGCCTGCCCGATGAGTGCCGGGCGGGTATCTCGCGCGGACCCGACCTGCACTTCCTTCGTAACCGGGTCGTGCATTTCCTCGGCCAGTTTGATGTTTTCGGCGCAGAGCCTTTGCGCGGGGTTCACCCGAGCAATCGCTTGGTGGCAACATGGTGGCATGGTTCGCCGGGTTCACGCGATGAGAATGTGCGCGCCGCCTTCAACGCCGCGCCCCTACTAGCTGGGCGCTTGGCGCGCATCGTCGTCACCTGCTCAATTTATGAACAACTGCTGCGCTCCGCGGGTATTGCGCCGGACCGCCTGGTGCGCTTGCCGCTGGGGGTGGACACGCGCCGGTTTGCGCCTGCCGATAGCACTGCGCGGCGCCGGGCACGGGCGCGGTTCGACATCCCTAGCGATGCCTTTTGCGTTGGCTCGTTCCAGAAAGACGGCATCGGCTGGGGCGAAGGCCGGGAGCCGAAACTAATCAAGGGTCCGGACGTCCTGGTCGCGGCACTTTCTCGCCTGGCCGACCGCGGGGTTTTTGTGGTATTGGCTGGTCCGGCGCGGGGTTACGTCATGGGGGAATTGCGGCGACGGGGAATTCGTTTTGCCTGCGCTGGCCATGTGCCGCAGTGGCGGTTGTCGGAACTGTATCACGCGCTGGATGCCTACCTGATAACATCGCGCGAGGAGGGCGGGCCGGCTTCGCTCCTGGAGGCGATGGCCTGCGGCGTGCCCGTGGTCTCAACGCGGGTCGGCATGGCCGCCGACATTATCAGGGATGGCGAGAACGGTTTCCTGGCTGCCGTGGAGGACGCTGAGACGCTGGCGGCTAAAGTGGCTCAATTGCAGGAGGATAGCGCACTCCGGGCGCGGGTGGCCGCGGCCGCGGTAGCGACCGCGCGCGGCCTAGACTGGGCCATCGTCGCCCGGGAGTATTATGAGCGATTGTACCGACCTCTGTTGCAGTGCTGAGGCAAGAAGATGGCGGCGAAAACGCACAGTTCTGGCGATGGGCCGCTGCGCTGCAGTCACGCCGGGGGCTTCCATCTCACCGTCTGTATGGCCATCCTCGCCCTCGCATGTGTGAGCAATCTCCCCCTGGTGTACGGTCAGTTCCACGGGGATGATGAGGTCATGCAGGAGTGGGTGCACCGGAAGATGCTTCAGCGGCTGCAACCGTGGCGCGGGTGGGCGTCTTTGAAGGAATTCACCCTTCTCGTCTCGCAGGAGGATCAGCCGCCGTTGAGTTTCGCATTTTCTCTTGTCGGGCAGAGTTTCTTCCCGGATTCAGAGTTCGGACTGCGGGCCGTCAGCATTTTGTTTTCGCTCTTTATGACATTTCAAGTGATGAGGCTGGGGCATGATATTGGTGGGCGACACCTGGGCTATTTGAGCGGCTTACTGGTTGCTTCAAGTGCAGTGTACAATTGGACTTCGCGTGCGTTCGGTTGGAGCGTTATAGTTGTCATGTGGCTTCTGTGCATCCGGCGATTGCGGCGGGCCACCCTTGACCTCACCGACCGGCAGGAGGTGCGCACGCTGAGGTTGGTCGGGTTTTTCCTTATTGTGGCGCTCCTCATCAATCCGGGTAGTCTGCTGATGCTCGCGATGGCGTTGCTTATCTATGCTCACGCCAACCGACGGCGACTGCACCTAGTCGTGCGGGCGGCTTGGCCGATTCTCTTGTTCCTGGCGCTGTATTACGGGTATTTCTTCGCTTTCGTTCCCTGGCACGCGCACGCTATCGCGGGGGCGGATGGCATCGTGGGCCAACTCGGGCATCACCTGGGGCGGGCAGGCGGCGCGCGGGTCAATTCCGAGTCTTTTCTTGAGAATATGCGCGGGCTGAACGGCCATTACTTTCCCTATCTGGCTTGGGTATTCTTCGCCGGCGCGGCCTATTGGCTGGCACGAGTGGAGCGACGAATCCTGGTTTGGCTGACGCCCTTCGTGCTCGTGTGGTCGTTCTGGTTTCGGGGCAACACTCACCAGTATATGATTTTGGCCTCAATATGCCTGGTACCTTATGGGGTCGCGTTTCTGTTGGAAACCCTGTCGCGGCGGACGTTCAGTGCCGTGGTGGGTACGCTTGCAGCTGCCTTTGCGCTGTGGAACTTCGTCTTGTTCGTCAGGCCGTACGGTGCAACAGAGTATCCGGAGAGACCCTGGTGTATTGGGTTCGCGACGCGCGGTTACCCGCACAATATCATAGAGCCATACCGCGAAATTGGCCTACTTTTGGACTCACTACTGGGGCCAGGAGAGAGGTTTGTGGATGACATTGACGGAAGTTTCGCAATGTTCTACTACAATGACAGTCGAGACAATTACCAGCATTCCCGCCGCGCGGGGACGCTGGGCAGCGGGGCCTTCCCGCTCGTTTATGACGAGCAGCGTGCGGGTTATCGCCTGGCGTTTGATGTTTCCTCCGGGGTGCGGGCGGTGGTGACGCGGCGCGAGCTGGTTGGTGTGGGTGTATGGAAACGGATTCAACTCCCCGGCTCGCGCATTTGTGTTTACGTTCTGGACACGGAACCGGGCAGCGCCTAGTGAGCGCGGTGTGTGATGGTCACAACAAATGTTGGCGAGAGGCCGTGCGCAGCAGAGTGTTACGATGCCTGTTATGCCGGGGACTATCTGCGGGACTACTGGTCCACAGTGAAGCAGCGGATCGTTGCCGAGGTCGTGCGTAGCCTGCACCTGCCCCCATGCGGCATAGCGCTGGACTTTGGCTGTGGCCGCGGCGACATGACTGACCTTCTGCGGCGCACGCTCCCAGGGTGGGAGGTGCACGGAATGGACCCGAGCGAGGTGGCTCTTCGCTGGGCGAAAGAGCATCACCCGGAGTGTTGTTTTCGTTCGGTTGCAGACATGGGGGCCATGAAAGCGCGGTTTGATCTGGTCTTCAGCCACCACGTCCTGGAGCACGTTGCTGATTTTGGGGCATCACTTGGAGAAATTGCTGCCTGTCTGAAGCCTACTGCTTGGATGTTGCACATACTGCCGTGCGGCAATCCGGGCAGTTTTGAGCATTCCCTTTGCCTCCTGCGTAGAGATGGGGTAGACCCAGCCAGCGGCCGTTTCTTCTTTGACGATCCCAGCCACGTGCGCCGGCTGACCACAGAAGAACTAGTTAGCTTTTGCGCGCGGGTCGGATTCCGCCTTGTGGCGGAATACTACCGCAACCAGAACTGGGGGGCGATTGAATGGATCACGGCCTCTGGCCCGGATTTCGTGGCGCATCTGACTGAGCCCCACATGGCGATGGGTGAGAGTGCACGCCGCCAGTTGCAGCGAATTCGCAGCCGCCTGCTGTGCATCGCGCGGCTGCGCTCGCTTGCTCATGAGGCCGAACGCCTCTGGGCAAAGCCCGCCAAGCGCGGCGGCGATATGCTGCGTCTGGTCAAGATTGTGCCAGCCTATCCCTTAGGGAAGGGCGTCGCCCTCTACTGGCAACGGCAGGCGCGCTGGGAGTGGCGCACACGGAGGCACGAGCGCAACGGCAGCGAGATGTTCCTGTGCTTCGCGAGGCCGTGACAGGCGGGCACAAAGCGGACATGTAAGAGGCCGTACGTTGCCCGTGCTGGTTGGCGGGCCTGTTGTGGCATGCAGATGAGGACGCGAAGGCAATGACCGAACTGGGTCTGCGGAGACTGCTCAACTTGGCATTGCTCGCCCTGCCACGGGCACAGGATGCGCCGCACGTGCGCTACGGGGAGGCGCCGCCGTTTGGCAAAGGTGGTCCGGAAGTAAAACTTCGTCTTTTGAGGCAATATATTCCGGAGTCGCGCCTTTGCTTTAACATACTATATCTGCTGGGAGCGGGGCGTCCGGACTTTGGTTTCATAGAGGCTGCCAAGGCCCGCGGTATACGGGTTGTGGTGAACCAGAACGGCGTCTACTACCCGGCAGTGCGGCCGGGCGATTGGCAGACAGCGAACGAGCCTATGCGGCGGATGCGCCAACTGGCAGACTACATCTTCTACCAGAGCGAGTTTTCCCGGACTGGCTCGGAGAAGTTCCTCGGTCCCGCCTCCGCACCCTGGGAGATTCTGCCTAACGCGGTGGACACGGGGACCTTCCGCCCAGCGCCGCATTGCCACTGCAGCGGCGAGTTTGTGCTGTTGTCAACCGGCTGGATTGTGGACGAGGCCATGTTGGCCTCCTTCGCCAATCTCCTGGCGGCTTTGAAGATTTTGCGTGCCCGCCGCGGCGACTGGCGTTTTGTATTCGCCGGTGCCTTTAGTCTGGGAGGCAGTTGTTCAGACTTCCAGCCGCGTGCGGAGGATCTTATCAGGCAATCGGGCCTCGGTGAACGGATACAATTGTTGAGCAGATACGGGCGGCGCAATGCGCCGTCGGTCTTCCAGCAAGGCCACATCTACCTGCATATGAAGAGCATGGACTGGTGTCCCAATGGTGTCCTTGAAGCCCTAGCCAGTGGGCTGCCCATCGTCTATCCTGCGGTCGGTGGGGTGTGTGAACTTGTGGACGAGGCATGTGGTATCGGAGTGCCGGCAGTTCTGAACTGGGAGCGGGTGTGTCTGCCTTGCCCGGAGGACTACGCTGCTGCCATTTGCGAAGCGATGGAGCGGCGTGACGAACTCGCGCACGGCGCCCGCGCGCGCGCCGTCGCCAGGTACGATGTTCGCCCTTGGGTCGCCCGTCATCGTGAAGTCTTTGCAAGATTGCTGCGCCAAGGAGGTTAAGACAAATGAGAGGTGTGCTTGATCTTCTGCTGTGCAGCCTGTTGATGCCAGTGCTGATCCTGCCTCGCCATTACCGGGTGCGACTGGTGCAGATTCTGCTGGAGCGTGAGGAACGACGTGGTTCCCCACGGGAGGTGTTGCGCTTTCTCTTGGCGGTAGAAGACGTGCTGGTGCGCTCGCTTGACCGGGCCGCGATGGCCTACGGCGCAGGTACGCACCCGAAGCATCGGCTGACCGGCTACCACGAGTTTTTTATCATGCACACTCCGCCGGGGGCGCGTGTGCTTGACGTCGGTTGTGGCACGGGCGAACTTAGCGCAGACATCGCCGCGCAAGTGCCCGGTTCTCAGGTCACTGGTGTTGACATCCTGCCGGAGCGAATTGAGGCGGCGTTCGCGCGACGTTCCCTCCCGAATCTGCGCTTCATCCGTGCTGATATCTTGCATGATACGGTTGAGGGCAAGTTTGACGTGGTCGTCCTCTCCAATGTCCTGGAACACCTTGATGCGCGCGTGGAGCTGCTGCGCAGGCTTCGGCAAAAGACCGGAGCCCGACGGTTCCTGGTGCGTGTGCCTCTTTACGAACGGCATTGGACCATCCCGCTGCGCCAGGAACTCGGCCTGGCCTTTTTCTCTGACCCCACGCACCGTGTGGAGCACACACAGGAACAAATCCGCGCTGAACTTGAAGCAGCCGGTTTACAGGTTGTGACGCAGGAAGTTCGTTGGGGGGAGTGCTGGCTGGTGGCAGAGGGCACCGATGGCTGAAGTTGCCGTGTCGGTCGTCATGCCGGCGCACAATGCCGCCGCGACCGTCGCCGAAGCGGTGCGCTCTGTCCTCGCCCAGACGCTTCGGGATTTTGAGTTGATTGTCATTGACGATGGTTCAATAGACGAAACCGCGCGTATCGTTGCCGACCAAGGGGACGCGCGCATCGTGCTCTTGCGCCAGGGACGGAAAATGGGTGTGGCTGCGGCGCTCAATCGGGGACTGGCACGGGCGTCCGGTGTGTTTGTCGCGCGCATGGACGCGGATGATCGCTGCGCTCCAGGCCGCCTGGAACATCAGGTAAGATTTTTGGAGTCGCACGACGAGGTTGCCTTGGTCGGAACCGCAATTCACCTGATGAACGAACGCGGTGAGGTCTTTGATACGCGCGTTCGCCCCGGAGACGACGAATACCTGCAGCGTGAACTCCTTGTTTCTAACCCCATTTGCCACGGGAGCGTGATGATGCGGCGCGGAATAGTTGCTGCTCTAGGCGGCTACGATGAACGCCTCCTGCATGTGGAGGATCTTGACCTTTGGCTGCGCCTGGCGGAGGTGAGCCGCCTGGCACTCCTGAGTGAACCGTTGTATTACTGGCGGGTGCATCCGGCGTCTATTACGCAGCGGGAGCATACTGTCATGGCAGCAGCGGCACAGCATGCCCGTGATCTGGCCTGGGAGCGCCGACTGCACGGGCGCGATCGGTATGGCCGAAAACTAGTGCGCTGGCCCGCCGACGCGACGGGGCGGCGACTGCTGGCAGAGCACTGCGTGGTTTGGGGACGCGAGGCCCTGCGGCAGAAGCGGGCGGGGCGGGCGCTTGCGCTATTCCTGCAAGCGGCGGCGTTGAATCCACAATGTCCGCGGCTGGCTCAAGCGCTCCGCCATGCCCACGCCGCCTTCGCCAAGAGGGTCAGTTCCAGTCTGAGGAGCAAGTTGTGAAAAGGGCGGCAGCAAAGACACCACTCCCGCGTCGCAAGAAGTTGCTTTTTGTCTTCTTTGCCTTGCTTCTGGCGCTGTTGGTAGCAGGCGCTGCAGGTGAGATTCTAGTGCGCTTGCTGTACCCGCGCTACACCGTTGATGACTTGCGTGCCCAATCACTCCTGTATCGCGGCGCCATCTTCTGCCGTCATGTTCTCCTCCGGGAGCCGCGGGTGATCCGCGATATTCCTCATCCCGAATCCATGCGCATCGTCATCAACGCCAAGGGCTTCCGCGGTGGGGACTTCGCGGTGCGCAAGCCGGCTGGCGTGACTCGCATCGTTTTCCTCGGTGGCTCAGCCGTTTTCGGATACCAACTCAAAGGGCCGGAGGCCGACTGGCCGCATCTGGTGCAAAAAAAACTGCGTGCGCTCGGCCATGGTTATGTTGAGTGCCTCAACGCCGGCACGCCCGGCCATGCGAGTTTTGACGTGCTGGGTCGCCTTTACAGCGAGATTCATCTGTACAGCCCTGACTGGATTGTGTTCTACGAGTGCTTCAACGACATGCTCTATTTCACTTGGCTGTCCCCGGAGCGAACTTTGCTTGACGGATATGAACCACAACCGCATCCCGACGACCCGCGCATTACGTACCGCGGCAGGCTTGACCGACTCCTCTGTTACTCCCAACTCTATACCAAACTGCGCACCCACTACTACGACCGCAAACACAGTGACTGGCGGACCGGAGTCCCTGCCCAGGCAGCGTTTCTGCGTGAGCGGCGGGAGGAGTTGAAAGCGCCCACTGAGTTTGCATTCCGCCAGTATCGGCTGAATGTCGCGCTCATCTGCGATGCGGCACGCAATATCGGTGCGCGGACGCTGCTGCTGACGCAGGCGAGGCTGGCCGGTGGGCCTGAGGTCAGCATCATTGAGACAACACCCTGGGATGTGCTCAAGATGGACGAGGCGACCTTCCGCGCTGCCTATGCGTGCTGCGATACTATCCTGCGGGAGGTGGCGGCCGAGAAAGGGGCAGAGTTTCTTGATGTCTCTGGAGAGGTCTCCGGCAGACCAGAGTATTTCTTTGACATAGTGCACCTCAGCCCGGCTGGGGCGGAACGGGTGGCTACGCTGGTGGCGGAGCATCTTGACATACTTCTCCGGGCGGAGGCGAAATGAGCGGCGGGTTACCAGTAGTGGCGGTGATGCGGAAGACCTGGCTTGGTCGCTCAGAGACGTGGATTCACGCTGAGGTTCGCCGCGCCCGGCGTTATCGCAAGATCGTTCTCACTACTCGTACCGAGAACCTTGACCTCTTCGGTGGGCCACGGATTTACATGCCCGCTGACCTGCCCCGAGGCTCAATCCAGTGGTGGCAAGACCGCTTGGGGCGTTGGTTGCTCCGGCGGGAGGCATATTTTGAGGACGTGGTCCGGCGTGAGAACGTGGCGATCCTGCATGCTCATTTCGGCTACGACGCGGTGTGGGCGCTGCGGCTCAAAATGCGCGCCGGCTGCCCGCTGGTGACCACCTTCCATGGCGGCGATCTGTACGAGCCGGCGACGGTGCGGGAGTTCGCCGGCGGCTATCACAGGCTCTTTCATCTGGGTGAACGGTTTATTGCTCTGGGCGAGAATATGCGCCGTGCGCTGGTGCGGCTGGGGTGTCCGGAGGAGAAGGTGCGTGTGATCCATCTGGCGGTGGATCTTGATGAATGGCCTTATGTGGAGCGTCCACCGCTCGAAGGTGTCATTCGGGTGTTGTTCTGCGCACGCCTTATTGAAATCAAAGGGCTGCGGTATGTGCTGGAGGCCATGCGACTCCTCGCGGAGCGCGGCGTGCCTGCGGAACTGACCGTCATCGGCTACACCGGCCCGGCAGATGAGCCTGAGATGGACCACGTCGCCTATGCCCGCGAACTGGGCATCGCTGAGCGGGTGCGCTTTCTTGGCTATCAGCCGCCGCAGATGGTCCGGGAACACCTGCGCCGGACACACCTCTTCCTGCAGCCGTCGGTTACCTCGCGCACAGGTGCGATTGAAGGCTCACACCCGACGACACTGGTGGAGGCACAGGCCATGGGCTGCCCGGTCATCGGGACGTGGCATTCCGACATTCCCGAAGTGGTGCGTGACGGCGAGACCGGGTGGCTGGTGGAAGAGAAACGGCCTGACCAGATCGCAGTGCGCATCCGGTGGTTTGTTGAAAATCCTGCGGCGTTGCAGGAGTTCGGCCGCCGCGCGCGCCGGCACATTGAGGCCCATTACAACGCCGCCATAGAGAACGAGAAACTGGAGGCGCTCTACGACGAGTTGCGGCCATGATGAGTACCTGGCCGACAGTGTCTGTCGTGACGCCGGCGCGCAATGCCGAGAGGGCACTGCCGCGCCTCCTGACCTCTCTGGCAAAGCAAACTTATCCACGCGAACTCGTGCAGATTATCGTGGTGGACAACGATTCTACCGATGGAACGTGGGACGTGATTCGAGCACATCCGGACGTTCTTGGCCTGCGCGAGACGCGATATCACACGCCTGGGGCGGCGCGCAATGCTGGTCTCCGTGCTGCCAGGGGAGAAGTCATTGCGATGATAGACGCTGACTGCTGGGCAGATGCTGATTGGCTGCGCAACGGTGTTCGCTACCTGTTGGAGTGGGGCTTTGACCGCGTTGCTGGCCAGGTCCGGTTTCTGGCGAGCCTGCGCCCGAACATACATGAAGTGTTTGACAGTGCCGTAAACTTTCAGCAGCGAGAGTTCGTGGCCCAGAGGTGGTCAGGGACAGGCAACCTCTTCCTTCGTCGCACGCTCCTAGAGGAGGTGGGGTTGCTAGATCCAACGCTGAAATCGGCTGAGGACTATGAGTTTGGCCTGCGCGCCACGGCGGCGGGCAAGAGCCTGGGATATTGTGCCGATGCGGTGGTTTATCACCACACGCGCAAGTGTTTTGTTGCACTCTTCAGAAAGTTCCTGCGAACGGGCTACGGCTGTGGCCAGGTATTTCGCAAGTACGGCTATTTTGCCACAAGCGCCTTTTTCCGGAAGGCCAACTACCGGCCGCTGTTCGGCACGTGGCGCGACTTCCCGCAAGGTGACGCCTTGAGTCCCCGCATGCGCTGGCAGGTAGACCTCCTCTGGAACGCGATGCGCGTGGCAAGCAACCTGGGAAACTTCGCTGGTTACTGCGACCTCTTGGCTGTGGGTAGGGAGCGGCGCACATGAGCATGCGGCCGCTGGTCTCGGCCATTATCCCCACCTACAATAACGCCGCGCTGGTGGTGGAGGCGGTGGAGAGTGCGCTGGCCCAGACCTACGCACCGCTGGAGGTCATTGTCGTGGACGACGGTTCCACTGACGACACGGTGGAGCGGCTTGCGTGTTATGGTTCGCGACTTCGGCTCATTCGTCAGGTGAACCGCGGTCCGGCGGTAGCGCGTAACGCTGGAATCCGTGCCGCCCGCGGCGAGGTGATTGCCTTCCTGGACTCCGACGACATCTGGTTTCCCCAGAAGGTGGAGCGTTCCATTGTCCCCATGCTAGCCGACCCTGGCATAGGTGTGGTGTACACTGATTTCTGCGTGCATGATCTCGCCAGCGGCCGGCGTTACCAACTGCCGTGCTATCGTCGCGGCGGCTGGATGGCACGCGACCTCTTTCGCGAATGCCGCGGCGTAAGCACGTCCGCTCTGATGGTGCGGCGGGCATGTCTGGAACGCGTCGGCTTGTTTGATGAGGACCTCTTCCGGGCGCAGGACTGGGACCTCATTCTGCGGTTGGCGGAGCAGTGCCGCTTTCACTTCGTGCCCGAGGTCTTGGTAGAGAGGCGGCTGCACGGAGGCAGCCTTTCGGTTCGGCATGCAGACAAGTACGCGCGCTATAATCTCATGGTAATTGAGAAGGCGCGGGCGCGGCGGCCGGACCTCTATCGCCAACTCTACCGCGAGGCGCTAGCACGCGCCTACTGTCGCTTCGGTCTCGCACATTACCAGGATTTCCGCGTGGAGGCGGCCCGGCGCGAGTTTCTTCGCTCTCTTCAGTTCCGACTGAACGCCCCCAGTCTTAATTACCTGGTGCGCTCGTTTCTGCCGCCGGCACTGATTCGCCGGTTGAGGCAGTGGCGGTTGCGGACTCAGTTCGGCCAGACAGGGTGAATCCACCAATGCGCCCATGCCCGGCGCGGTCGGCTAGCGGGATCTTGCTCGTCATCGTTGCGCTTGGCATGACCATGCGCATCGCGGCCTGCTTTGTGCCCGAGTTCGGCGACGAGGCCACTATCGTTAAGAACATCGCTAGATTTCAGCGCGACCGCACGCTACTGCCGGAGGACATGACCTACCCGACGCTCTACAGTTACCTGGGCGCTGGGGTTCTGGGCGTGTATGGTCTCGCGCTCGTGGTGGTGGGCAAGGCGCACACGCTGGCGGGGGCCGGCCTGTTGTTCATCACTGGCGAGGCGCCACTTCTTCTGCCCCTGCGTCTGCTCACAGTGATTTTTGATGCCGGCTGCATTGTGGCAGCGTATTGTCTTGCCCGGCGGTTGCGCGACGCAAGCGCGGGTCTAGTGGCGGCGCTCTTTGTAGTTTTCTCCCAGAACCACCTTGGGTACGCGCGCTGGGGTTTGCCGGATGTGCCCATGGCCTTCTTTGCCACAGTGAGCCTCATCTTTGCCCTCATGCTCCTCGCGGAGCCGGACGTGCGGTGGTACTTATGGGCCGGTGCGCTGGCGGGGCTGGCGGCCACGACGAAGTACAACGGAGCGACGGTGATCGTGGCGATTGTGACGGCGCACTTCCTCGCCCCTCATGGTGGAACTGGTCTCTGGTGCTGGCGGTCATTGCGAAAACTGCTTGTCGCAGGTGCAGCCTGTATTACAGCCTTTTGCGTAGGCTCGCCGATGTGGCTGCTGCAGCCCGGCGAAGCGGCGCGTGCCTTCAGCGGCGTCGTGGAACACATGGAAACCGGACACTACTTTGTCGTCGGTGGCACACCATATCTCTGGATTGCGCGTTACCTTTGGCACGTGGAGACTACCATCGGCATTCTTGCGGGGGTCGGCTTGGTCTATGCTTTGGCGCGCCCTCGCCGAATGGGACTGGTAGTGGCGGTCTTTATCCTCGCCACTGTCGGCATTGTTGGACAGTGGCAGAAGCAGTCGGCCTACTATCTACTTGGTGTCTGGCCGGCAGCATTGTCCCTTGCTGCCGTGGCGCTACGTGATCTCGCCGGGCGCTGGCCGCGCTGGCGAACTGCGCTGGCGCTGCTCGCCTTGGCTGCTGTTCTCTGGCCGGCCAAGCGGGCAGTGATCTTTGTCCGGGAAGAACTGCGCGAGGACAACCGACTGCCGGCCGAGCGCTGGATTCAGACAAACATCCAGCCAGGCGAACGCATTGCCACCGATTGGGGCAACCTGCCTGCGCTTTATGACCTCAGTTGGTTGCGGGAGGCCACCGAGAGGCGCAGGCAGCAGTTCGCCCACAATCCTGATTACGCCATCTGGGAGCACTTTATCGCCCGCACGCGCGTCTTTGAGTTAGAGCCCATTAGGTATGAGCAGAGTTGGCTTGAGACTACATGCGCGAAATACGTCATAACCGCGAGCGACTGCTACGCGCGCTTCTTTGAGAACGAGCCACCGCCGGCAGGACACTCCTTCCGCGAAGGATTCCTGGCCCGACGTCAATTCTACGAGCAACTTCTGGCGGACAACCCGACCTCGCGATTCCGCGTTCGCAAACGGTTCTCCGGTGGACGAGGGCCGGTTATTGTGATATTGGAAGCCCAGGATGTACGGGTCGTCCCGACGCAGGTGGACGACCACGGCGGCAATAGGGCCAGCGAGAGCCGATGAGCCCGGATCAACTTCGCATCCTGCTGATAGATACGCCAAGCGTCTCGCCAAATGTAATCAACATCGGCTTGGCTGCAATCGGCGCGTGTCTTGAGGCCGATGGGCATGTGGTGCGCGTCCTTGATCTCAACAATATCACCGTGCCAGGGCGGCCAAGGGAGCGGTTAGCGCAGGCAATGGCCTGGCAGCCAGACATCGTTGGAGTGTCGCTGTTCCCAGCTTGCCGCTACACTTACAGGCAGGCGGAACGGCTTCTCCGGGCAGCACGTGCGAAGGCGCGGCCTGAGACACTCTTCGTTGCTGGTGGTGTCGGCATTACCGTTCTGATGGCCGAGGCAGCGCGGCGCCTGGCAGGTCTGGCGGACCTCCTGGTTTATGGCGAGGGCGAACTGACGATGCGCGAGATCGCGGTCCGTTACGCTGCCGGCGGTGCCCTGAACAACATCGCAGGCACCATTCAGTGGTGCGGCGGTCATCTGGCCATCAACGAACCGCGTCCCTTCATTGCTGACCTTGATAGCCTGCCCTTTCCCGACTACAGCATTTTTGACAGCGTCGCGGAGGTCCGGCGCGAATACCCGATAATGACGAGCCGGGGGTGCCCCTTCAATTGCGTCTTCTGTCTCAACAAGACTCTGACGCAACGACGCTATCGGGCACGGTCGGCCCGCAACGTGGTAGATGAGGTCAAGATGGCGCGGGAAAAGTATAACTTTGAGGCGCTTTATATCTGGGACGACCACTTCAGTCTCCAGCGGGAACGGGCGGAGGAAATCTGCCGCCTGTTCATCGCCGAGTGTCCCGGCCTGCGTTATTATCTGCCCGATGGCATCCGCGCCGACAGCGTCACGCCGGAGTTCGCGCGCCTTCTGAAGGCGAGCGGCTGCGCCGGAGTGAGCATTGGATTTGAGGACGCGAATCCTGAGACTTTTCCTCTCATCAAAAAAGGTGAGCGGTATGAGGACATCATCCAGGCGATTGGCGTGCTCAAGGCGGCTGGAGTTCCAGTGCGTGCCTCAATGGTCATCGGCCTGCCAGGCGCCACCTACGCCAGTACGCGCGTCAGCATGAAAAACGTTGCACGACTGGGTATCCATGCGGAGTGGTACCTCGCCACGCCATTCCCGGGCACAGAGTTCTACGATTGGGTGATGCAACACGGAAGGTTGCTTGAGGACCCGCTGAGCCTCCGGGCGCTGACCTTCCGCCGGGTAGTGTTTGATACGCCAGAGTTTCCCAGAAGGGAGCGCTACCGGGCCTTTTATCAAGCGTTCGCCCATTATTCCTTTCCGGAGTTGGCGTTTTACGGTAAGGTATGCGATCCGCTCACACAACAACGATACCGTCTGGAGAAATACGTGACTTCCATCTTCACTGTGGCGCGTTACATCCCCGAGCGACTGCCATCACATCTCTGCAATCTGGCCACTGACCTGGTGCGGGGTGTGGCGCGGCGGGTGGGGGCGGTGTTCCGGCGTAAGAGACGGGAGGCTCCATGAGCACACCTGCGATTGCTGGCGGGCGTCCGGTGCGCCAGGAATATCTCATTTTCGGTCAGCCGGACATCCAGCAGCCGGAGATAGACGAGGTTGTGGCAACACTGCGCTCGCGCTGGATAGGCACTGGCCCGCGGGTGAAGCAGTTTGAGGAGGCTTTTCGTCAGTATATCGGCTGTCGCCACGCCCGCGCGGTCAATTCCTGCACTGCGGCGCTTTTCCTGGCGCTGCGGGCTGCCGGAGTCAGCCCGGGCGACGAGGTCATTACCTGTCCGATGACCTTCGCCGCCACCGTAAACGCCATCGTGCACTGCGGTGCGCGGCCAGTCTTCGTAGATTGCGACCGGCGTACGATGTGCATAGACACAACGCGAATTGAGGTGGCCATCACGCCGCGCACGCGCGCTATCATCCCCATCCACTTGGCCGGTCGCCCCTGTGAGATGGACATCATCAGTGACATCGCGCGCCGGCACCGCCTTCTGGTTATTGAGGATGCCGCCCACGCTATTGAGGCGCGCTACCACGGGGCGAAAATTGGCACCATTTCCGATCTCACCTGTTTCAGTTTCTACGCCACCAAGAACGTGACTACGGCCGAGGGTGGAATGGTGACAACTGCTAAGGAGACCTACGCCCGGCGCATTGAGATTCTGGCGCTTCATGGCCTCAGCCGCGGCGCCTGGCAACGCTTCAGCGATGATGGCTTCAAACACTACGAAGTGGTGACGCCCGGCTACAAGTTCAACATGACTGACCTCCAGGCCGCCATCGGCATTCACCAGCTCCGGCGCGTGGAAGAGAACCTCAAGCGCCGCATTGCTATCTGGCAGCAATACGACGAGGCGCTCCGGGGATTTCCGCTGGAGTTGCCACCGCCCCCCGCCCCAGACACGGTGCACGCCCGTCACCTCTACACTGTGCTACTTGATATTGAGGCGCTCGGTGTGTCGCGCGACCAATTCCAGGCGGCTCTCCACCGCGAGAACATCGGCAGCGGCGTGCACTACCGCGCGGTCCACCTCCAGGAATATTATCGCCAGGCCTTCAGCTTCCGACCGGAAGACTATCCGAACGCGGCCTACATCTCCGAGCGTACGCTGTCATTGCCTCTGGGGCCCCAGTTGACGGAGAAGGATGTTAGCGACGTGGTCACGGCCGTTCGACGATTGTGTGAGTTTTTCGCCGCCAGAAGAAAGCACCAGGCATGAGGCGGGTGCGCGTGCTCCTGGTGACCGGTTCGCTAGCGCTGGGCGGGACGGAGCGCAATATCCTGCACTTGGCGCGGGCACTTGACCGGCGTCAGTTCCAGGTGGAAGTCCTCTGTTTCTATCGGGGCCAACTCCTGGAGAACGAACTGCGTCGCCATGGCGTCACCGTTCATGCGCTCAAAGCACCTAGTGTCGGGCAGCCTTGGCTCAGGCGCCTCTTGTGTTATCATCTTCCCTTTCAGTGGCAACTTTTTTGGCGGCTGCGCCGGGCGCGTCGGGGAGTGATCCATGCGTTTGGCTTTCCGGCTGCCTACTACACAGTCATCCTGGGTCGACTGGCCGGTGCGCGGCGCATTGTTTTTGCCGTGCAGGATTGGGACGTCTGGAAAAAGTCGCGCGTGTATCGCTGGCTTGATATTCTCTGTGGCCGCTTGGCGGCAGGTGTCGTTGCTGACGGTGAAGGCGCGCGGCAACTGGCCGTGCGGAAGCAGGGCCTCCCTGCCCATAAGACGATGGTCATCTACGACGGAGTCGATCCCAGCGAACTGGCGCCAAACCGCACGCGCGAGGAAATATTGCGGGAGTGGGGGCTTACCCCCGACCGGTGCGTCGTTGGCGTAGTGGCACGGCTTGATGCGCGCAAGAAGGGGCAGGAATATTTTCTGCACGCCATCCCGGAAATCGCGGCACGCGCTCCCATGTGCGCTTTTGTCTTGGTGGGCGATGGCCCAGACGAGGCAGGTCTGCGCCGTCTTGCGGGTGCGCTGCCGCCCACGCAGCAACCGGTCTTTGCAGGACCGCGCACCGACTTGGCCAACATTCTGTGTGCCCTTGATATCCTCGTCATTCCCTCACTCTGGGAGAGCGTGCCGAAGATACTTCTGGAGGCGATGTGGACACAACGGGCAGTGGTGGCAACTACGGTGGGGGATATTCGCGAGATTCTTGACGAGGGCTGCGGGGTGTTGATCCCTCCCGCAGATGCGACAACATTGGCCGCTGCTGTGGCGCGTCTGGCACTTTCGCCTGCAACGGCGCGCGCCCTCGCTGCCCGCGCTCGCCAGAAACTCCAGGAGCGCGGGCTGACGCTCAATCAGTCCATCAGACACTACGAAGAACTCTACTCGCGGCTTGGCAGGGGGGGCTCCTGAAGTTGATGGTGCGGGCAGACACCCTGCGCAGCATCGGTGTCTACGACCTCCCGCTGCTTCGGCAAGATGGCTTCGTCGGTCACCTGGAAGAGTTCTACATCGTCGGCCCACAGGGTCCCCCGTCCCCAGAGGACCACGGCGACATAGGCCGAAGTTGCTTCTTCGGGGGCCGTCGCCCTCAGGCGCAGATTGGTCCAGTCGTGGGTGCCAGTGAGCATCGTCGTGCGGTGCATCAGGTCACCAGCCGGGGCGTAACTGTGGCCTTGACCATCCCCGGCCTTGGCCGCCGAGGCGCAGCCTAACGCCCCGCTTCCTCCCGGGCCTGCGACCACCTTGCGCAGGAACCCAAGCACCACCAAGGCGCAGGACGCATCCTCCGTGCGCAGCCAGGCAGAAAGAAAAACCTCCCGACCGGCAACGATACCATCGGCGATCTGCTCCCAACGCTTAGCCGCGGCCTCGGCGAGTCCGTCGCGGCGCACGACGACGGCTGCTTCACCCCCATGTCTTACCTGCTTCTGCCATGTGAGTTCCGTTGTCCATGGGCTGCGCACTGGCCGCCATCCTGTGGGCAGGACCTCCCCACTTGGTGCCGTGCTTGTCTTTTCAAAGTCTGGATTCGCCAGGCGGTTGGTCGCTGTCGGTGGCAGAGCTTCCCAGGAGGGGGCTTCATGCCACCGTTCGGTAAACGGTGGGGTGCTGGTGACCAGTGGGTAAATGAACAGGCGTGGCAACGTCAAGTGCCACAGACCGATATAGGCGAGGAACCCCGGAACCAGAAAGACGAATACGCTGCGACCGAACGACAACGAGTGGACAGTGCGGACGCCGATGACGAAGAGCGCGATGAACCATCCGGCAAAGAATAAGGTGAAGAAAATGTCCGTTACCCGCAGCAACTGAAGAACCACAGAGAGGAGCGCGCACAAGACCCAGGGCACATAGGCAAGTCCGACAGAGAGAAGGCTGTCGCGTAGTTTGCCTTCAGTGTTGAAGATAAACCGGCCAGTGATGTAAGCCCCCAGCGCCATTACCAGCCACAGCGCCAGATGCACAAGAACACCATAAAGCAAAAGCATCACCGTGCCTGCCAGGCGCGGGCTGGGGAACGCCATGACCTGACTGGTGCTCAGCAAGAATCCTGCTCCAGCGACAATGCTGATGGCCTGGACCAGAGTTGCCTTGGCCCCGACGTCTGTCAACGTGGCCGTGGGTTGGAGGATCATGCCGCGGAGAAGACGTGGCAACTTCATTGGGCCGCAGCCAATCCGAGACGCTTCTGACAACGCAGATTCCAATTATTCACCTCCATTCCCGGCAAAGGACACATGTGAAAGCAAAAGGTTACACGCGCGGCCCAGCATCCGCCCAGGGGTCAACGACCATCTTCAGGTCGTGTCCACTCTTGGCGCCCGCAAGTGCCTCGGGCAGTTGTTCCAGTGGGAGGATGCGGGTAATGAACTTGCGGGCATCCACGCGGCGCGTGGCGATGAGTGCCGCGGCGGTAAGATATTGCGTGGCGTGCGAGGCGAATGCACCGAAAACGCTGAGCTCGCGGTAGTGCAGGAGGTTGCTGTCAAAGGCAATGGTCGCCCGCTCCCTGGACAAGCCAGCAAAGAAACTGATACGGCCCCGTTTGGCGGCGACGGACAGCGCCTGTTCTTGTGCTTGTGGGGCGCTGCAGGCGACAATCACTACGTCCGCCCCGAAGTCGGCGGTCTCTCGCATGATGGCCGGAACGACCTCTTCACGGTCGGCGGCAACATAGCAGTCAGCAAGCCCACGCGCACGTGCCATTTCCAGCCGTTCCGGTGCGGGGTCCGCTAGAATGAGACGGGTGGCGCCGCGACTACGCGCCAGTTCGGCGTGCATCAGGCCAATCGGCCCGGCCCCAAAGATGACCACGGTGTCGCCCAACTGGACGTTCAGATATTCCTGCCCGTTGACGCAGCACGATAGCGGCTCTATGAGTGCAGCCTCAGCGAAGGGCGTTGTGTCCGGAATAACCAGCACGTTGCCTTGGGCGACCCCTGTGGCATTGACGGGCATGTACTGAGCGAAGCCGCCCGGAAACTGGTAGCCAAAAGCGCGAAAGTCCACACAGAGGTTATGCACTCCCTGGCGGCAGAACCGGCAGCGCCCGCAGCCCACCGGTGTTACCAACGTCACGTGCTGGCCGACTTCGTAACCACTGACGCCAGCGCCGATTTCATCAATAATTCCGGCGATCTCGTGGCCGATGATGGCGGGTGGCACGACATTCTTCTGCCCGGCGTGAAAGATACGCACGTCGGTTCCGCAGATGGCGCAGGCCCTCACCTGGAGCACCATTTCGCCAGGTCGGCACTCCGGTCGTGGGACCTCGCGTACCTCCATGCGGCCGGGTCCGAGATAATATGCGGCTTTCATCGTGCGCGGCATCTGCACCTCCAGTTATGCCGATCAGTCTGCGCCAGGCCATCACTAGGGCGCCCACCGTCGGACGTAATAGCGTTGTTCCAGGTCGCGGAGGAGTCGGGCTTCGCGCTGCTGCTCGGCCTCGGCCTCCAGCCGCCGCCGGATGACTGCTTCCACCTCAGCGAAGTCGGCGACGTTCTCCGGAAGGACCTTTTCGGCGTAGAAAAGGTAGATACCTTCTTCGCTTTCCACGGGCGGGGAATACTCGCCCTCTTGGAGGGCGAGTATGACCCGGCGGAGATTCTCGTCCTTGTCCCCCCACTCGCCAGGTGGCCAGATACCATCCTCGTTCGCACGTTTATCGCGCGGATGCTCGGTAGCGAGACGAGCGAATGCTTCGCCAGCCCGGAGTCTGGCATAGATTTCCGCCGCCTGCGCCCGAGCCGCGGTGCGGGCGGCACCGTTATTTTCGCCCACGCGCCCTGGAAGGAAGATCTGCCGGTAAGCCACAGCACGCGGCCGCAGAAACTCGCTGCGGTGCCGCTCGTAGTATTCGCGTATTTCCTCCGGAGATGGGCCTGGTCCCTGCCACACATAACGGGAGAGGACCAATTGTCCGAGGACACCGCGACGCACCTGCTCCTCAAGCCACTGGCGGTTGAGTCCTTGACTGCGGAGCAGTTCGCGCAGGCGCTGCTCGCCGCCAACCTTGCGGGACTGCTCGCGCAGGCGGACTTCGACCTCCTGGTTCACGCGCAAGCGAAGGGATTCGTTCTCTGCCAGAAGACGCTCGCCCTCAAGCACGAGGAGATGTCGGCGGATGAGGTCTTCCCGCGCGGCGGCAAAAGTCCTTCCGGTCTGGGCCTGCTCTTCAAGGACATCGCCCACGGTGATTGGGCGGTCGCCCACCACAGCCACAATGCTTTCCTCCTCGGCGGGCGGCGCCGCGGGCCGGGGAGTGGCCCCGGCCACCAATAACCCCAACACAACAATCAGATGGTGCAAGTACAGGCTCATACAGATGACCCACCGACCGCCGTCGGTACACCAGTCAGCCCAGCGATTAGCGAGAGTAGGGCCTGGGCAACTTCTCGCGGTGACCGTGCGCCGCCATTCAATATCAGATGGATGGTCTTGTCGTCAATGTGGCGGCACTCCCACTGGCCGATTTGGGTGGCGTGCTCAAGAATGGGGCGCAGGCGCGCAAGGTCAGCGGGCCGCACCAGGATGGCGCCTTTGTCGCGGTAGATACCGCGAATCCCTGCGATGCGGGCGCACAATCGCAGACGTGTCTCTAGGAAAAGGTTTTCTGCCTCTTGCGGTACTTGGCCAAAACGGTCACGGACCTCATCAAGCAGCAGGTTCAGTTCGTTTTCGGTCGTAGCCCGACTCAGGCGGCGATAAAGTTCCAGCCGGTGCCGAGCGTCGGGCACATAGGTCGCTGGGAAGTAGGAGGACAGGCCCAATGCGACAGTGACTTCGCTGATTTCCGGCAACGGCTCGCGCCGGACGCGGCGCACCGCCTCCGCCAGTAGTCGACAATACAAATCATAGCCCACAGCCACCAGATGCCCGTGCTGCTCCGGGCCGAGTATGTTTCCCGCGCCCCGTATTTCCAGGTCGCGCAATGCGATGCGGAAGCCTGCTCCCAATTCGGCATATTCCTCAATGGCCTTCAGGCGTTTTTCTGCTTTCGGGCTGACCGGGCCTTCGGCCGGTATCATGAGATAGGCGTAAGCCCGGTGCTTGTACCTACCCACTCGCCCGCGCAACTGGTGCAGGTCTGCAAGGCCAAAGTGGTCGGCGCGGTTGATGATGATGGTGTTGACGTTGGGGATGTCCAGGCCGGATTCTATGATATTGGTGCAGACAAGCACATCGTACTCCCGGCGCAGGAATTGCTGCATGCGTTCTTCCAGGAGACGTTCCGGCATCTGGCCGTGTGCCACCGTGACGCGTGCCTCCGGCACTGCTGCGCGGATGAAGTTGGCCAGTTTCTCAATGTCATGCACACGAGGATGGACGACAAACACCTGCCCCTCGCGTGCAAGTTCGTGGAGGATTGCTTGGCGGATCTTGTCGCGATTGAAGCGCCAGACGCGAGTGTGGATAGCGAGGCGGTCGCGCGGCGGCGTTGTCAGCGAAGAGATGTCCCGCAAACCTAGCAGGCTCATGTGCAGGGTACGGGGGATGGGCGTGGCAGTGAGTGTCAGCACGTCCACCGTTCGCCGCAGGCGCTTGAAATGCTCCTTGTGACGCACGCCGAAACGTTGTTCTTCGTCAATAATCGCGAGGCCGAGATCCCGAAACACGACATCCCGTTGCAGGAGACGGTGGGTACCAATGCAGATGTCAACCCGGCCGGTTGCTAAATCCTCCAGTACTCGCTGCTGCTCCGCCGGCGTGAGGAAACGGCAGAGCATTTCTATGTGGATGGGGTAATCGGCCATACGCTCGGTGAAGGTGCGGTAGTGCTGGGCTGCGAGAATGGTGGTAGGCACGAGGACAGCCACCTGCTTGCCGGCCATGACGCAGCGGAAGGCTGCCCGCATGGCAAGTTCGGTCTTGCCGTAGCCGACATCGCCGCAGACGAGTCGGTCCATTGGCCGTGGTGACTGCATGTCGCGGCGAATTTCCTCGGCGACAGTCAACTGGTCTTCGGTCTCGGGGTAGATGAAGGCGGCCTCAAACTCATGCTGCCATTCGCTGTCGGGCGGAAAAGCGAACCCCTCCTGCGTCTGACGGGCAGCCTGAGTGGCCAGCAACTCGGCAGCCAGCGTCTCGGCCGCCTGCCGTGCACGCTCGCGGCGCTCCCGCCAAGCGGTGGTTCCCAGCATGCTCAGCGGTGGGCGGTGTTCCGATGGGCCTATGTACTTCTGCACCGACTCAATGCGCACGGCTGGCACGTAGAGGATGGCCCCACCCTGATATTCAATGGCGAGCACCTCTTGCTTCTCGCCATCCTGCTCAAGTGTCTCCAAGCCACGGAAGATCCCAATGCCGTGGTTGTATTCCACGACATAGTCGCCTGGCTGCAGGTCCGCGAGCGACTCAATGGCAGTCGTGTGCCGATAGCGCGGTGTGGTGCGACGCAGACGGTAGCGGTTGAAAATTTCATGGTGGGGCAGCAGCGCAAGGCCGAGGTCTACCCATTCGAAGCCTTGGTTCACCCGACCGATGCGCATCTCCAGTTTGGCAGCCCACGGCGGGGCCTTTTCGCTTCCCTCCCATGGCTGCGCCCCCGGCATCTTCATGTTCGCGGTCCCACATTCTGCGAGAAGCGCCTGAAGCCGGTTACGCTCAGCCTCGTTGTCGCAGGTGATGACCACGTGTTGCGTGCGTGCCACCAAGGCCACCAAGTCGGCCATTACCGTCTGCAGCCCCTGGCCAAGGAACTGCACCGACCTGACCTCGAAGGAAAAGACCTTGCCGCTTTCGGCGCCTGGCACTGCTGCTACCCGTAGCGTCGTGAAGCGTGAGATCGCTGCCGCCAGGCGTTTGGCTGCTGCCCGACCTTGCTGTACCTCGCCTCCCAGCGCCAGCGCGCGTTCAAAGATTTCTTTGGCCTCCAGGAGAAGAAGCCAGGCATCATCAGGGAGATAGTCAAGCACCAAGACCCCCCCTCGGTCGTCGATGGCCACCTGGGGGGCAAGTATCTCGCAGGCTGCGACCTCCTCCGCCGAGACTTGGGTCTGGACATCAAAAGTACGCACTGATTCAACTTGGTCGCCGAAGAACTCCACACGATAGGGCACGGGCGAGCCGAATGGAAAGACGTCAAGGATACCGCCGCGGCGCGAAAACTCCCCTGGCACCTCCACCTGAACTACATGCCTGAAGCGATGTGCCACTAACCAGGCAGCAAGGGCCTCGGGGGCGAGCGCTGTGTTTCTCCGAACAGCGGTGGTATGTTTATGCAGAGATTCCGGTGCGGGGACCCATTGCAGAGCCGCGGCCAGCGGGACGATAAGGAGGCGTGCCGTTCCTTCACACGCCGAGTGTCCAGAGTCGCTGGTCCTCTGGCTGCTCGCTGTGTGGCCGGAGCCCACCCTTTGTCTGTCGGCAAGTTGCCTGAGGAGCAGCAGGCGCCGTGAGACGGTATCAGGGTCCGGCTCTTCCTCGGGGTCAAAAGTCTCCCAGGCCGGGAAGAGTGCGGCGGTGCCAGGCGCAAAAGTGCCGATGTCTTCAAGGAGTTCTTCGGCCTGCTCAAGGCGTGGTGAGATGACTACGCCAATCCGCCCGACGTCGGCAGCGAGACCTGCCGCCAGAAACGCTGCAGAGGAGCCCCACAGACCTTCTGCGGCGACACTACACCCCTCGCGAATCGCGGCGACAAGGCTCCGATACGCGTCCAGAGTGCGGAGTTTTTCCAGGAGATCCAGCATCAGACACCCCGCTGCGAAACGCTGCGCGCTCGCCAGCGGATAATTCTGATTATAGCAGTGCCCAGATGCGGGCACAAATCCAACCGCGGATGCCCCATGAGAGGAAAAGCGGCGGAAAATCTACCCCGTGGTTCCCGCGCGTCTTCTGTCATATTTCCGTTCAGCCGCCAGCGGAGACGGAAACTCCGCGCAGCCAGAGGGCGGGCACCTCCTCGCTCCCGTGCCACTCGGCCGGTTGGCCAATGGCGACAAGATCATTGAGTACATCAAAAACATTGCCCGAGATCATGGTATTCTTCAGCCGGCCGACGATCTCCCCATTTTCAATCAGGTAGCCGAGGTCAAGGTTAAGGGAAAACTCGCCAGCGAGCACGTTGCTCTGCCCTGCGCCCAGGACTTGGTCTACGACAATGCCGCGCTTCATCTCGGGAATCATTCTCGCGAGGCTCGATTCTCCCGGTTCCATGCGGAGGTTGGCGTGGCTGGGGGCAGGCATAGTGCTGAAAGAGCGCGTCGCGCTACCGGTGGACTCACAACCCAGAAGGCCAGCGGTCTGTAGGTCAAAGCAGAAGTTGCACAGCACGCCCTTTTCAATGACCGGCAGACGGCGGCACGCCACGCCTTCCCCATCCACTGGCAGGCTGCCCGGCGCATAGTCGACTAGCGAATCGTCCCAGAGCGTGATGCGCTCGTCAACGATTTTTTCCCCGCGCCGGTCTTTGAGGATACTCACCCCTTTCTGCACGTATTTGCCATTGGTGTTCATGGCGAGCGAGGCGAGGAGGACGCCTACCGCCTTAGGGGCGAAGATGACCGGCAACTGGCCGGCGACAGGGGGTGCGGTGCGTCCGGCGAGACGGATTTTTTCCGCCACGCGACGCGTTTGCGGCATGAGGTCGTCAGTGGGCCGACGCCACCCTCTCCCCTCGCCGACTTCAAGGAAACCATCTTCGTCCACGCGTAACGCCTCTATGCCCATCTCAAATGATGAGGTCTGCAACTCCACATCCAGGCCGCGTGAGTTGAGCAGCCGTCGCCGGGTCAATGACCAAGAGACGCCGCCACCGCAGTGCAGGTCGGGCATCTGGGTACGCAGGTAATCAATGGCCGCTCGCACCATGGCAATTCCTTGCTTTGCTGTGAACTCCGCCACGTCTGGGTCGTACACGGCCACTTGCGGCATGCGGCAGGTGGCGGGAAATTCAAACCTTGCCTCCTGGCCGAAAGCGGCACTAGCCAGCGCGTTGTCCACCAGCCGCCCTAGGGCTTCCGGGTCGGTGGTGGAGGAGAAGCCAATGCGCCCGCGGTGAATGACCCGCAGGCCGACGCCACGCGCAGTGTCTGCACTCACCCCCTTGAGCACGTTGTTCTCGAATTCCACGCTGTGGTCTTCTGACTCCTCGTAGATGACCTCGGCAGCATCGGCCCGCCGCCGAGCCTCTTCTAGCACTCGTTCAGCAAGGTCGGCGTTCATCAGCGGCCTCCGACGAGGACATTGCGTATGCGCACGTGCGGCCCGCCACTGGACACGCGCAGTGGCCCCTGACCTCCCTTGCCACAGCCGCCCAGGCCGCCAACGTGCTGGACATCGCCAGCAACCCGGTCAATTGCCGTCAGGGTTTCAAACAGATTGCCGGTCAGTGTCACGTCTCGGACCCTGCGGCCGAGGCGGCCGCCCTCAATCAGGTAGCCCTCCTCGGCGGTGAAGGTGAACATCTCCATATTGGTTTGACCGCCGACGAAGCCAACCGCATATATCCCGTGGGGTGTCTCAGCGAGCATTGCTTCAAAGGAGTGTGGTCCGGCGGCCACATAGGTGTTGCTCATGCGTACAATCGGAGCGTAGGTGTGGCCAAGAGCGCGCGCATTACCTGTGGGCGCTTCATCCATCTTAGCCGCAGTGACACGCGAGTGGAGTCGGCCGCACAGGATGCCCTCCTTGAGGAGAACCGTCGGCCGCGCTGCTGTGCCTTCGTCATCGTAGGCGTAGGAACCAGCCAGCAGCGGCAAGGTCGGGTCGTCTATGACGCTCACCAATTCACTGCCAAAGCGCTTCCCGAAGGTCATGAGCGCGCGCAGGCGGTCGTTCTCATAGCAGAAGTCGGCCTCAGACAGGTGTCCGAATGCCTCGTGGGCAAAGACTCCCGTGAGTTTCGGGTCCAGGATGACGGTATAACGCCCGCCACGCACGGGTTCGGCAGCAAGGAGGTCGACAGCCCGTCGCGCTACCGTTTCGCACTCGCCTTCAAGGTTACGGACGATGCCGAACCCGCGCAGGTCGCCGACGCTGTGGTGAGCCATCTGCACATTGGTGCCGTCCTTTGCTACTGCCAGAAGACTGATGCCGCAAAAAATGACTTCCTGGGTAATGAAGGTGCCTTCGCTGTTGGCAAAGATGACGGAGCCCCGGCTGTCGGCATAACGCACGACCGAGGTCTGGATTTTCGGAGAAGCACCGAGGATGAGTCGGTTGTATCTGGCGCACAGGTCGTGCTTTTCCATCAGGCAGATGGCGTCCGGGTTCTCCGCGGGCGTGGCGCGTACCTCAGCGCGTGCCGGAGGCGCGTTCGCGATGGTCTCTGTACCTCCTCCCACCAGCCGCGCCGCCTCGCAGGCGAGTCCGACGTAACGGGGCAGGTGCTCAATATCGTTGAACGAGACAAATCCCCAGCCGCCCCGTAGCAGCGCCCGGACGCAACCGCCCACTCCGCTGCGTTCGCCCACGTCTTCCAGTTCCTGGCCGACGAAGGCAACAGCCGTAGTGCGTGCGCGGTGGATCCGCACCTCAATGTAATCGGCCTGCGCTGCGGCCAGGGCCTTTTGTATCAGTTCCTCCATTCCACCATCATCCGATCACTGATATGTCAGCCGACTTCGCTAGGTGCCCCTAAGTAACGCCACTATTGCCCGCGTTCGCGGCGGGGGCAGCCGCTATCACACTGTGCATGTAGCGCCTTGTGCGTGTTGTGTCTTTCTGGGGCGGTCAGCACCCGAGCATCTTGAGGAACTCAGCCTCGCTGAGCACTGGGATGCCGAGGGCGCGGGCCTTGTCAAGTTTTGAGCCGGGATTCTCGCCGACGACGAGGAAGTCGGTCTTGCGGCTGACGCTGGAGGCGGCATGGCCACCCTTGTCCCTGATGAGGCGTTCAACCTCGTCTCGGGTGAAACGCTGTAGCGTGCCAGTGACCACGACCGTCTTGCCAGCGAGTGCGCCCTCTCGGCCAGCGCGACGCCGTTCTCTGGTATTCACACCTGCCCGGCGCAATTTGTTGATTATATCGCGCGTGCGTTTCTGCCGGAAGAATTCCACGATGGTGGCTGCTACCTTGGGCCCGACGTCCGGAACCTTCTGCAACTCCTCGGCGCTGGCAGCGGCGATGGCCTCCAGGGTGCCGAAGTGCTCGGCGAGGAGTTCGGCCGTGCGCGCACCCACCTGCGGAATGCCGAGGGCAGTGAGAAGGCGGTGGAGTTCGCGTGACTTGCTTGCGGCTATTGCCTTCAGGAGGTTGTCTGCTGATTTTGCCCCCATGCGCTCCAGCCCCATCAGGTCTTCCTTCCTGAGGGCGTAGAGATCAGCCACATCGCTGACGAGTTTCTTGTCCACAAGTTGTTCCACGATGGCAGGACCGAGCCCCTCAATGTCCATCGCCGCGCGCGTGCCGAAGAAGAGAATACGCTGCTTGGCCTGCGCCGGGCAGAAGGGATACGTGCAGCGCCAGAATACGCCGTCAGCGTCCTTTTCCACCGGCCCTCCGCACTCCGGGCACTGCTTTGGGGGGAGAATGGGCTTCGCGTCGCTTGGCCGTTTCTCCTTGACGACTCGGATCACCTGTGGAATTATCTCCCCCGCCTTCTGGACGACGATACGGTCGCCCAGGCGCACATCCTTGCGCGCTACCTCT